>Ga0182024_10006419_pt1 | contig 25839 bp, 15 predicted proteins | sample P32metaG_FD_120480 | JGI IMG/M metagenome (GOLD analysis project Ga0182024, IMG submission 120480) | Permafrost microbial communities from Stordalen Mire, Sweden - P3-2 metaG (Illumina Assembly) | ecosystem: Environmental > Terrestrial > Soil > Wetlands > Permafrost | place: Sweden: Stordalen... | reverse complement strand
TGAGGTTGAGAATCTGCGACAGGTCTTCCTTGGTGAGCAACTCGCAGGCGTCGAATTGCCGCGCGGGTCCGCGATGCGTTTCGGAGAAGCTGTTCAGATCGATTCCGTTATTCACGGCGGCTTGCTTGACTTTGTGCCAGGCGAACCAGACCCCACTGATGGCGAGCACACCCATTAGTCCGAGGATCCCCAGCACGACAAATAGGATCTTCAATCCCGCCCCGCTCTTGGCTGCTGGCGGCAGAGGCTGAGCGTCCTGGGGCGGTGGCGCGTCTTGTGGGGATGCAGGCGGTGGAGTGGAAGCAGTCGGGAGTGCGGAAGGCGTTGACGGCTGGCTCGCGCGCGCACCGCATTTGGTACAGAAGGCTCCCGTGACTTGAGCGCCGCAGCTCTCGCAGAACATCTGTTTGCTCCCTGGGGCCCAGTTACGCTTCAACTTATACTATACGTAGTTGATTCGCCGAGGGTGTTAATTGTCTGCCGTCTCCGCCGCTACAAAGGATCAACACCCTGCCAATTTGGGAGCATGCTGGGTGATGTTCACGCGGGAAATCATCGCCAATGAATTGCCCGACATTTATAAAGGCGGCCATGAAGCCGTTGAGCTACTTTTGCCGGTCCGGGGGTCCAAAGGAACAATGCCGCCAACAATCGTCACTTCACGCCCCAGCTTGGCGTCGCGGGTTTTCTACACTTCGCCTATTCCGCCCGCGCCGATTGACGCAAGGATTTCATAGGAACCGAGTCGCGCAAACACAGATCAGCATAGGAGCAATATAGCTTAGTGGCTTGATCGGAAAGCGAGTAGCTCTCGTATCACGGCTCATCCGGAAGTAATTCACTTTCTCGCATGAAGCCGTCACTGGAACCTGGGCAATCGCGAAACCCGAACACAACGCAACAAGATACCCCTTCTGTTGCATTGTGCCCGCATGCATTCTCGATATCGAAGGATTTAAGCCGTCCTCCCAAACCTTCCAGCGCGAACGTAGTGTCGCGTTTTCCAGGAGGGAGGCGACTCGGGGCGACCGAAGAGGTTTGGGGATGCCTCCAGAATTGCCACACTGCGCGCACACGGGCGCTCCCTGGCTTGCCCAAAAACATATGATTTACGTCAGATTGCTTAATTGGCTGTAATGGCATCAATCTGAGAAGCTATTCGATACAGGGACAGTTTATGGGCATTCACACGGAATATGATTTTTGGCAGCCTTATTCCTTTAGGGCAGCATCCGTCAGCCGAGTTGCGGGCTTACCAGAGACCCGATACCCCGATAGTCGGCGGCGTTTAGTTCGGTTAGGGTTTTGCATCAAGTGAGTCGCCGAGATCAAAATATTCGCGCCAAGAGGAAATCTTGCCGCCTTTCAGGTCGACGATGATCGCATCATGGGTCACGGCACGCGCTTTGTCCCTGAGCCTTGTCACTTCCCAATCCCATTCGATCGCGGCTTTATTTCCGTCCGGGGATAGAAAGACATCCTTTACCGTCACGTGGACATCACCGAAATGTTTGAAGTAGTCCGTCATGACCGCTTCCAATTCCTTGGCGGCAAAATGCCCTCCCGGTGAAATCAATTCACCGGTTGGAAGCCAATCAACCGCAGCAATCGCGAAATTGTTTTTCTCCCATGCTTGCGCCTGACGGTTCACAAGCGCCTTGATTTCCGCTAACTTGCCGGCTTTCGGGGAGTCGGCCCCCGCCATCTGTTGGGAGGCTGAGTTCGCGCTGGCTTTGCGTGGAGGTTGCGCTGCTGCCTCCTTTCCGTTTGCAAGAAATGAGAAAAGCAATAGAGCCAGTAGAAAGTGTCTTGTCATCGGTTTGCTCCCGTGTCTCAAGATCTGTGACCGAAACGAGGCCGCGGGGCATCAGCGAAGACCTGGCGCCTCGTCTACCGCACTGAATTAGAAACTTACTTGCAGCGACATCTGAATCTGTCGCGCGCTGCCGATCGTATTGTGTACGATGCCTAGTCCGCTCGCCGGGCTACCGGGTTGGTAAATAGACGTCCCGGCGATGGGAGATCCATTGAATGCGCCCTGGAAGATGAAGTTCATGGGGACATCGAGGCTTGGAGTATTGGTCAGGTTGAAAATGTCCAGACTGTACCTCGCAGCGATCCTTTCCGAAACCTTCGTCAACTTGACAATGGAAAGATCCGTCCGCTTCTGCCACGCTTGACGGAAAATATTGCGCTGCCCCGATGTGAACGCGGTTTCAAAAGGATCGTTCGAGGGAATCGCTCCGTTGAGAGCCCCGGGGCTGAGCAAGGGAACTGTAAAACAGCTCGCGTTGAGTGCAGGTCCACTCACCCCGTTTGCTCCCGTGTACGCCTGTTGAGGCGTGCAATTGGGACTAAGCGGTGCGATCGGATTCGTGATGTTGTCGTTCACGCTAAATGCGATGCTTCCTACCGCTCCCGAAAAATCCACCACACTGAAGGGCTGTCCGGATTGGAGGACGGCAATTCCCTCAACGGCCCAGCCATCCGCAAGCATGCCCTCCGGCGAAGTTTCTCGGAACGGTTTCGGAAATTCGTAGACGTAGTTGAAGTTGAAGATGTGCGTCCGATCAAAGTCGGAAGAACCATATCCGCTTCGCAAGTTGAGAGGGTTGTTGCCGTTATATTCCAGGCCGAGGGCGCTTTGTTCATCAAGCGAATGCGAGTAAGTATATGAGAAGCCTACCTGAAGTCCGTGGCTCATGCGCTTTTCCACATGCGCCTGCAACGCGTTGTAAGCCGAGACTCCCGCCGCTTCGTAGGAGATGGACTCCGCCGAGTACCCGACGTAAGGCACACGTAAGTCTGTGTTTCCACCTTCATAGGTAGCCAAGTACGCCCCCTGCCCGTTGGGCAGTGAAAGCGGCGCGCAAGTATATGTCGTTGGCGTCTTGCATCCGACCGGACCAAGGACTTGGTAACCATACGTATACTGTTGCCCATGGATCGGACTCGTTGGCGTCGCGATTCCAGGCTGGTTGAACGGTACTGGAATCACTTCGTGGCGCCCGAGGTTGCCGACGTATCCGATATCGATCGCTAAATCGTTTCGCGGCTGCCACTGAATATCAAGTGTTTGATTCATCGTATATGGCAGTTTATTCCTGCGATCGTAAACCCCGATTGAAAATAGCGGCGCTCCCTGAGCTATCTGGCTCGCCGTTGGCAGAAATTTGCTGATGTCTGCCGGATTGCCGGTTGGATTGGGCGGAGGAATTGTGCCAAATGGGTCGGAAAGCGAACCGCCCATGGGCGAATTCGGATCGCAGGTATTGAAGAAACCCATATAACTCGAAGTAAGAGCGGAGCAACTTTGACTCACTACGAATGGAGGAGCCTGGTTCACGCCAAACGGGCCCGAATCCACGAGGCCGACCGCATAGGCCGGAGACAAATATGAAAACAGCTCTCCGCGATCGTAATATAAGCCGAAGCCGGCGCGTACTACGACCTTGCCGCCAAAGCTCGTTGGACTCCATGCAATACCCACCCTCGGAGCGAAGCCCCACTGCCGGCCCGTTAAAGTCGTATTGCTGACCCCCGGCGTGGGCGCCTGCTTGTTGTTGCCTGCCACGATCAATCCGTTTGAGGTAACGACTCCCGTCGTTTCGTCGAAGGCATACCGTGAAGGATCGAAATTGAAGATTCGCCCGTACTTTTCCGAGAGACCTCCGTCCCAATCCCAACGCAGGCCGGCAGTGACTGTGAGATTGGGCCGGATCTGATACTTATCCTGAACATAGGGCCCCACTTGATTCGCTCGGTAGTAGCGACTCGCATCTCCCTGCAGGTATGCGGTGGCAACGAAATTTTCGTACGGAGAAATCAGGCCCTGCAAGAACTCATAAAGATCGACCGACGCAACCATCCCCTTATTCGTCCGGTCATCGCGCGTGTTGAGCTGCGTATACGCATAATTGCCGCCAAAACTCAGCGTGTGCTTGCCCAGCGTCCAAACGGAATCCACCGAGGGATTAAAGCGGTTTTGAAAAGCGCCGGTAAACGCGCCCTGCGAAGTTGGGCCTGCGCCGATGTTGAGAGTTTGATTAAAGACGCCCCCGGTATTGTTGAGTGAAGAGTTGCCCACGATGTCGGTGATCGATATGCCCGGAAAGTAGGACGAGCCGAGGGAGTTCATCCCCAACTGTGCCGGGGTAAAGGGTTGCTGGTTAGTGATGTAAATTTTTTCGCGGCCGAATCCGAAAGTTTCGACAATGTTCAGGTTTGGTTTCACTTGTTGAGCGTTCGAGATCGAGATCACCTGGCTTCCCGCGTCCGTGTTTTCACTAAATCCAGCGACGTTGGAAAAAGCGTAAGGGGCGGTGCTGGGGTCATGTTGATAATAGTATTTGGCCGAAACGACGTCCTTCGAGCTTGCGTTCCAGTCCAGGTTCGCCACTGCCTGGTCCGAGTGGAAAAACGACGTGCCCTGGACCACTGCATTGTCCGGGAACGCCGCCGACGGTGCGGGACCATTTGCGGAAGGAATCAGGAACTGGCCATTGGGCAGCTTGAATTGAAACAGGGCAAGCGCCACTGAGTTAATTTGGCTTGCTGTCAGTATGGGCTGGCCAGTGGGAGCCGCAAAATTGGCGTTGGCCAGGTCTGCTAACCCCTGCGCTGTCCGGTTAGTATCTGTAAGCCCCAGCGGAACAGTCAGCCGTGAAATACCGGTCTCCTGATCCGAAACATGGACGTGCTGATAGGCAATAAACCCAAACAATTTATTCTTGATGATGGGTCCGCCAAACGTTCCACCGGGAACTTCGCGATGTAATTCAGGCACCTTTTCGTTCGCTGGAATATGGGGGTCCAACTTGAAGAAGAGTGGAGCGGCGTTCAGCCAATCCGTGCCTCGATGCAAGTAGGCGCTGCCGTGAAAACCGTTCGTTCCCGAACTTGTGCTTACGTCAATATGAGCGCCGCTCGTTGAGCCTTGCTGCGCATCGTACATCGAGGTGTTCACCTGAACTTCTTGAATGCTTTCAGGAGCGGGAGTGGGAAGCGCTTGTCCAATCGCGAGATAGACGGAAGCGCTGCTCTGAATTACTCCCGGATTGTTGGCCAGTCCCCCGTTTGTCCCGTTTACAACACGCGCGGAATTTACCTGGCTGGTGCTCTTTCCATTGAAGAGGTTACTTGAATCCACTCCGTTCAGAAGAAAGCTGTTGCTGGTGTCGCGTTGCCCGTTGGCCCAAATGGGACGATTTCCAAGTCCGCTGTTGGATCCAGTTCCGCTGGCCAGCTCCGCGCTAACGCCGGGAGAAAGAACGGCTAATCCCGTGAAACTCCCCGTCGGCAAGGGGATCGACTCGATCTGCGATTTGTCCAGCGCGTAACCGTTTGTCGTGTCTGAAGCGTTCAGCAAAGGAGTCTCGTTCACGGTAATGCTTGAGGTTACTTGCCCCACCTCGAGCGTGGCGTTTACGGTCGCCGTGCGGTTGGCCTGCACCAGAATCGACGGCACGGTCTGGGTCTGAAAACCATTGCGGGTGAAAGTAATATTGTAGGTACCGATCGGCAGATTCACGAATTCGTAGGTGCCAGCCCCGTTCGTTTTCTGCGTTCGGCTAAGTGTTGTTTGCTCGCTGATGATCGTCACCGCAGCGTCTGTCAGAACGCCACCCGATTTATCCGTAACGGCGCCAGTGATCCCCCCAAGTGTCTGCTGAGCGTATGCGCAGGGCACCACCAGAAATGCGAGCCAACTGCCAAACGCTAATGGCAGAAGAAAAAATCGTATTTTTTTGAACATAGGCTCTCCGCGGAAGAAAGTGAGGCCGATTTTCTGAGGTCTTAGCTGCACGGTTGCCCTACAAATTTCCCGTGACGTTTGCTGGACGATCCGACTTGCAGACTACCTCAAGGAAGCTATTCGGTTTCCTATGGAAAGAGAAACCTATTGTTTAGATCGAGCAAATCAGTTATTTGAATTTCCGTATTGTCGTACAAAGGTCGGAATCTGATTTTGCTGAGGTGGCACTTTCCTATTGAACTGCGCGGCGTTGATTTCTCTGTCCACGAATAGATACCGTTCGCTCGATTGTGGCACGTGACGAGAGGGCTAAATAACCATACCTGACAGGATGCCATGCATAAGCCCCTCTATTTGTCCATATGAAGTAGAACGCCTTTGCATTGCATACGATATAGGGTGAGCTGGACCTCGTCGCCCCGTGGATCGCGGTCAGCGTTTGTGCCTATGGAGTGTGCAGGGCGTAGGCTGGCTCCCGAGCAGTCACTTGACCGACAAGCTGTCCAAAAACATTTGTTTATGGGCAAGTAGAACTTTGAATTTGGAGCACGCCAAATCAAGCACTTATCGAGGATGTGGAAATGAGGTTTTTGGGCAAGCCGCGATACCCGGTGAAAATTTAGGCAATCCTCATCCAGTGGAAAATGCCACATTCCGAGAAGACGTACCGGCTCGACCGGTCGATGCAACACCCTATAACCAAATGCTACTGCAATACTTCCCGTCGAGAATCAATCTGTACGGCGACACTCAATCAGAACCTAACCAGGGCTATTGATTCGTTTAATTTGACGCCTGCCGACGAAATCAGCGTCGCGGACTCCTTTGAGAGAGTTTATCGACCCATTGAGACCAACCGATTTCACGGGAATTGAAAAGACATCGCCTCAGAATTCCGTTTTCTCCGCCGTTTATTTATTTGTTTGTTCGAGCATCAATCGCATCCTGGATTCCAAGGTTTGAAAAAGCCAGACAGCAACGCCTTCTGGATATGATCTGCAGCAGGTTGAGTCTTGCCCACACTCTGTCTTAGTTGCCTTTGGACGGTCTACGCCTTGCCACCGCTCACGCGTGGAGAAAGAGCTAGCAACGCCAAAGTGGTGATCAATACCCGGTTTAGCACGAAGCAGCAAGCGTTCCTCGATTTTGTACTCTCCCAATACATCAATGTCGGTGCGCAAGAACTGGACCAGGAGAAGCCGTCTCCTTTGTTGAAACTCAAGTATAACAATGCCATCGCCGACGCCGTGGCTGACCTTGGCAGACCGGAAGAGATAGGGAAGCTCTTCGCAGGTTTCCAGAGATATCTCTACCAACGTGTGGCGTAATTGTCAGTAGTACGTGAAATCTCTGCCTTTGCGACGCAATCCGATGGAGAAATGCCCACCGCAATAACGTATCCCAATGACGTACACAACACGAATTGTAGTTTGGAGGCGCGGGGCGGAATCGAACCGCCGATATGGGTTTTGCAGACCCATGCCTTACCACTTGGCGACCGCGCCTCTGACCTTCACTTAATCTTCCAGGCAGATTCCCCGGCATCGCCCGTGCACAGAACTCTGACGACGCCGGGATTCCCACAGGCCTAAGGGGAACTCGGTGTACTCGTCACCAAACCTCTCTTACCACAGCAGTTTCAATCCAAACTGAACTTGCCGCGAACTTGTGGAAGTCGAAGTGATGACTCCCGCCGATGCCGAGGGCAGCACGGTCGTTGACGAAGTAAAGACGACCGGATTTGGAATATTGAAATTAGCGCGATTGAAAATATTGAACAGCTCGGCCCGGAATTGAAGATTGAACCTCTCCGTGAACAAGAATTTCTTGCTTACCGAGAAATCGGTTGTGGCCAGTCCGGGGCCCTGCAGGAAATTGCGCGGCGCATTCCCATAGGTGTTTGCCAACGGCTGAATGAACGCGCTCGGGTTGAAATACTGCCCCGGGCCGCCCTCGATGATCGAGCCGGCGAATGCCGGGTTCAAGGTAGGCCGGACGGGATTGCGCGAGTCACCATCGTTCGCTGGATTGTAGGAAAGTTGCGGCGTGAAGGGCAGGCCGGACACCAGCGTTTCGATTCCGCTAAGCTGCCAGCCGCCAACAGCGGTATTCCACAGGCGATTGTCGCGAGTGGCGCTCTTGCGGCCGAATGGCAAGTCGTACGTGGCGTTAATGACCGCAGCGTTACGCACATCGAAGGATGCCCGGCCGTAATCCGACTGCAAGGGGTTCAGCGGATTGGAAGCGAACGCCGGCGAGTTCGTGGCCACGCTGGTGTTCATGCTGTCGCCATCGTCCAGCGCCTTTGCGCACGTGTAAACGCCGCGAATTTGCAGTCCGTAGCTGAACTGGTGGTTCACATCCACTTCGAGGCCGTTGTAGGAACTTACGCCTTCCGAGAACCAGTGCGTGGTGTTTGCCACGGCAGGGTTGGCCAGCGCAGGCGTTCCGGTGAGCGGCGCGGCAAGGCTGGTGTAATAGAAATATGCGCCTGAAGGATAGTTGGCCGGGCAGGGCGCGGCCGGGCAAATGACCACGTTGCTGGGCACGTTGGCGTCGATCGAAAGAATTTCGTGGTATCCGTGCGAGCCGATGTAGCCGATGCTCAGCGTGGTGTTCGGCAAAATCTGCTGCTCGATTTTCAGATCGTAGGAAATTACCGTGGGCGTCTTCAGGTTGGGCTGCACGCCGCTGGGAATGACGAGCGGAGTTGGAATCGTGCCTGTGCCTTCGATCTCCGCAACCGTGGCCTTCTTGGAGGCTTCCACGACATTGAAGGTGCCAGTCCCGATATTAAAGCCATTTTGGTCCAGACGGTAACTGAGGTTGTCGATCAACGCGTAGTAGAGTCCGCCCCCGGCGCGGATCACGGTTTTCTTGGAGCCGAAGGGCGACCAGGCGATGCCCGCGCGAGGAGCCGGCAGGAAGCTGGCGTTGTTGACGCTGAGAGCGGAGTTGCCAACAGTAGGTGATGAGTTAATAACTCTATTGGTAAACAAATAATTGGAGGCCCGCCCGTCCGCTTCGTTCCACCCGTTGGTGAATTCTCCGCGGAATCCCAGGGTAACTTCCAGGCTCGATGTCAGCTTGATCGAGTCTTCCGCGAAGAAAGCGCACTCCGTCGAGCGCCAGGACAATGGAGCGGAGGCCGAGGCGAACGTGTACGTGCTGATCGCCCCCTGCAGGAATGTTTGCAAGTTGTTGAACGAAGCCTGTCCGTATTGATCCTGAAGGAGGTTGTCATTGGCCTGCACGCGCTCGAACCATGCGCCGAAAGTAATCAGGTGCTTGCCGTGCGTGATGCTGACCTGGTCTTCATAGGTGAAAAGGTTGCGCACGGCCGTGAGGTTGCTTCCGGCATTGGTGCCGCCGTTTGTGAGCGCCGAAGCGCCGTTGAGTGTTGTGCCGCCGCCGATCACCACGGCTCCCGGGGCGTCCACGCCAGTTGTATTCACCCATGCGCCGGTTACGGACGAAGCCGTCCCGGTGACGCCGCTATTGAAATAGAACGCGCCGCGGGAAAATCCAAAGGTCGCTTTATTGAGAATGTTGGGAGAGAAAATGTGCGTTTCGCTCAGGCTGGCCACCTGCTCTCGCAGGAAAATATCAACGGTGCTAAGAGGATTGGTGGTCGGTGAGAAGGATTGGCTATCGTCCACGGTGTAGACGGCTGCGAACGTGTTGTTGCTCGAAAGGACTTGATCGAATCGCGCGGTGCCGAAGTCCTCGCGAATATGTTGCTGCGGGCTGCTCAAGGATTCGGCAATCCCGCTATTCAACCCGTTGACGGTTAATTCCGGTCCATTCGCGACTGGCCACAAGTTCAGCAAGTTAGCGACACCTTTTCCCAAAGTAACGTTTGTCGCCGGCGTGGAGGCATTGCAAGAAGCGGTGACCGTGGTCAAAGCCGCGCAGGGCAAGATCCCCAGCCGCGCATTGGAGTCCGGGACGAGCGCCACGTTGCTCAGTCCCAGGCCCTGGCGGAATCCTTCGTAATTCGCGAATAGGAACGATTTGTCCTTCTTAATTGGCGCGCCCAGCGAGGCGCCGAACACGTTGCGCTCGAAGTGCGGAATTTGCGGCAGGTCGAAGAAATTCCTGGCGTCCAGCGCGCTATTACGCAGAAATTCGTAGGCGTCGCCATGGAGTTGGTTGGTGCCCGAGGCGGTCACAATATTGATCTGCGCACCGGGACGCTTGCCGTACTCGGCGCCGTACGCGTCGGTGACCACTGAAAATTCCCGCACGGCGTCCACGCCCAGCAACTGGCCGCTGGTTCCGCCCGGTGTGTTGTTCACTTCCGAAGCGCTGGTATATTCCACGCCGTTCAATATGTATAAATTTTCCTGCGGTCTGCGGCCCGAGGCCGAGAACATGTTGCCGACCACCGAATTGGAAGCCCCGATTCCGCCAGCGCGCTGCGACGTGTAGTTGACCACGCCAGGATTGAGCGTCAGCAATTGATCGTAGCTGCGGCCATTGAGTGGCAAGTCCTTCACCTGCGCCTCGCCCACCAGTCCCGAAAAATCGGCGGTGGTCACGGCCAGTTGCAGCGCGGTTTCATCGACGCTGATCGTTTGCTGCACCCCCCCTACCTCCAGCATCAGGTTCACCTCCGTGCGCTGGCCGATTGCCAGCGTGATCCCTGTCTTCACCTCGGTGCGAAATCCCTGTTGCTCGCCGGATACTTCATATTTTCCGACCGCCAGCGATGATGCCGTGTATCGTCCCTGGTTGTCTGTAATAAGGGTGCGGACAGTGCCGACCTCCACGTTCTTCACTCTTACAGTAGCCCCCGATATGACGGCACCTGTTGTGTCTGCGACGGTTCCAGTGATCGAGGCTTCCGCTTGCGCCCAAGCCGTGCGGGGCTTTGCCGCGGCAAGCAGCAAAAGTAAACTTAAAATCGCTTTCCAAATCCCTTTGTTTGTGTCCAGTCGGGGCATGATCTTCCTCTCCTCCAAGGTTTCCGGCATCGCTTTTGATCTCTTTCGCAAAAAAACGGGCCCAAAAAGAAAAATCCCACCGCCAGCATGGTCCTGGCGGTGGGATACTAAAAATTGCCCGGCTTATGATCGAATACCTAGATCGTCAGCCTCCCGGCGCCAGAAGACACACACGGACAGCAGGAACAACATGTACAAACCTGCCCGGTCGTCTGGACGTCGTGATTCATAATATCTCTGACTTATACCCAGACAGGATTCAAATGTCAAATTAAGATTGATTTTGGCATAGACAGCAAAGAAGACTCGAAACGCCTCATTGAATTGACGTGATAGCATTATCTAAAATGGTTCATCATCTGATAAGGAGCAAAATCGTTGAAATTTATTTAAAAGGAAAATGTAGGACAATTCAGGCCACTCCGAACAATGCTGAACCGTCTCGGTTGCATCACAAACACCACCCTCCGGAGAAAAGATTTATATCGGATGGTGTTGCATCGACTGATTGAGCTGGCACCGTTTATCAGGCGCTGTCCGGTTCGGTTTGGGTTAGGTAGTGATAACCGTTGTAATATGCAGCTTCCTCGATATAGCGTATGCCTACCGCCCGGACCAATGCGACTTTGTTAGATTAGCGAATGCAACTTGACGGTCAGGGACGAGGTTCAGTCAAGATCGCGCTGCGCAACAAAGAAAGCAAAATCGGAGGCATTCTAATGATGAGACGCTCTTTGTCGATCTTAAGCTGGCTGGTCATCACGCTGCTTTCAGGTCATTCCGCGTTTGCGCAGGCCACCACAGATCTCCGCGCTTTTGAGAAGCGCTGCACGTCCTGCCACGGCAACCCGAGCGTGGCCCAAGCACCTGACGGCTTGGCGCTCCGGAAGCTTACGCCGGAGGCAGTCTATGCAGCGATCACAACGGGAACAACGCACGCGAAGCTCGCGGACGTAACCGACGACGAAAAGCGCATGATTGCCGGATATCTTGGCGGCCGCAAGGTGGACGCAGCTCGGCTCACGGACGCGAAATTAATGTCAAATCCGTGTACCGCAAATCCGGCGATCAAATCATTGACCTCAGATCCGATGTGGAACGGCTGGGGCGCGGATCTCACCAATGCGCGAATGCAATCTGCGAAAGCTGCCGGGATGACTGCCGATGATGTTCCGAAGCTCAAGCTGAAGTGGGCCTTCGGCTTGCCCGCCGCGGAAATCATGTGGGCGCAACCCACGATCGCCGCGGGACGCGTTTTTGTCGGCGCCGATAGCGGCGGCGTCTATTCGATTGACGAAGGGACCGGATGCGTGCACTGGTCGTTCCAGGCAGATGCCGGAGTGCGCAACGCCATCACCATTCGTGCTGTCAAGGGACAAGGCGCTGCAAAGTATGCCGTTTATTTTGGCGACATCAAGGGCAATGTCTACGCCGTGGACGCCGTGACGGGTAAGCAAATCTGGAAAACGAAAGTGGAAGATCATCCGGCAGCACGCATTACCGGAGCGCCGATCGCTTACGAAGACCGCCTGTATATTCCAGTATCCTCGACCGAAGAGCGCGCCGCGGGAGGCAGCACCACCTATCCGTGCTGCACGTTTCGAGGAAGCGTCGCAGCGCTTGACGCCAATACTGGCAAGCAGATCTGGAAGACGTACATTATTCCGGATGCACCCCAACCTAGAAAGAAAGCCGCTTCGGGCGTGCAACTCTGGGGCCCGGCTGGCGGCGCAATCTGGAATTCGCCGACGCTTGACCCTGCACACCACGCGCTTTACATCGGAACCGGTGACGCCTATACAGAGACCGAGGAACCGATCAAAACGACGGATGGCGTTATGGCAATCAACATGGACACGGGTAAAGTTCTATGGAGCGCGCAAGACACTGCAAACGACGTCTGGCTCGCCGGATGCGGCGGGCAAAATACTTCAGAAAATTGCCCAAAGAATATCGGACCGGACTATGACTTCGGGTCCTCTCCAATTCTGCGGTCGCTCCCGAACGGTCACCGAATTTTGGTCGCCGGACAAAAGGACGGAACTGTGTGGGCGCACGACCCTGACGAACAGGGAGCGGTCGTGTGGAAAGTGCGACTCGTGGATAAGATCATGCGCGGCGTGATCACCTTCGGCGGAGCCGCGGATGAACAAAACGCCTACTTCGGCCTGAGCACAGGCGGAATTGTGGCAGTGCAACTCTCGAATGGCGAAAAGAAATGGTTCGCTCCCATCGAGTCCGCTCGAGAAGACCGCGGAAACGGCCAATCCGCAGCGATCACCGCAATCCCCGGCGTTATTTTCTCGGGCGGATGGGACGGCACGCTGCGCGCGTTTTCGACAGCGGACGGACGTCCCCTTTGGAAGTACGACACGACGCAGGAAGTTAAAACCGTCAACGGCATCCCCGCAAAAGGCGGTTCAATGGGAGCTCCGGGTCCCACCGTCGCCGGCGGCATGCTCTTCGTGGGATCGGGATACACATTTGGCGCTGGCGCAACTGGCAATTTACTACTGGCATTTTCTGCTCAATAACCGTGAAAAATGTCATAGCCATCGCAGGTGGCAAAAAATCAATTGAAGTCGATTACAAGACCAGTTTCTGATTGATTGTACTGTGAAGAATTGGTGGAAGCCCTTACGGGAAATCCCACATTCCGGTAATCCCGGCGGGCTCGAGGGGTCAACGCAACTCTTGCTCAAAGTCTACTTGAACAAGTTTAAGAGGGTTATTTTGTGCCCCGGCATCAATTCAAACAAAACAAAAGCCCTGCATGGGTTTTGATTGAGTACGGTTGCACCGATCAATTCTCGAGGGGAAGCGCTGTAAGATCAATTGGTTGTAAGGTGTTGCATTGACCGGTTGAGCTGGCACCGCTTATCAGGAGTTGAATCTGTCAAATGCTCCGCCTGGTTGGGAGAGCCCACAGTTTCGTAGCCAGAAATCCAGAATCGTGCTAGCATCCGCGCGATTATGAGCAACCCGACACTTACCACCTCAAAGGCCCGTCGCCAATTCCTCAAATTCCTGGCAGCCAGCCCGTACGTTGCGGCGCTGGGAGGAGTCGCCGCCTACATGCGGCAGAGCGCGTTTGCGCAGAGCGGACCGCCGGCGATGGACGATCTGATTACCGATCCGGTGCAGGCGCTCGACGTCTTCGATTTCGAGGAGGTCGCTCACCGCAAAGTGCTGCGTGGCCACTGGGCGTACATGACCAGCGGCGTCGACGACGACGCCACGGTGAAAGCCAACCATGAGGGTTACCAGCACGTCGAGCTGCGTCCCCGGCGGTTGAGAGACGCGACGAAAGTGGACATGCGCGTCGATTTATTCGGCACCACGTACAACAGTCCGATCTACCTGTGCCCGACGGGCGGCGACCGCTCCTTTCATCCCGAGGGTGAAGTGGCTGTGGCGCGAGCGGACAAAGCGCGCGGCACGATGCAGGTGTTGTCCACCGATACCTCGATGCCCGTCGAGGACGTGGTCCAGGCTCTGGGACGACCGGTGTGGCAGCAGTTCTATTCACCGAGTCAGTGGGATGCCGCTGCTAAGATTATGGAGCGCGTACAGGCGGCTGGGGTCACGGTGCTGGCCTTAACCGTGGACCGAACGGCTGGACGGAACAGCGAAACGTTCATGCGCCTGCGCGGCAGAGATTTGAGTTCCTGCGGCGGATGCCACAATGGCGGAGCAGGACCAAGTAACGCCGATCGCCCGATGTTCAAGGGCATCGACATGAAGGGCGTCCAGGGACAAAATGCGGCCATGGATTGGGCCTGGGTCGATCGCATCCGGCAGGCGTGGAAGGGCAAGTTCCTTATAAAGGGCATCGACTCGCGCGAAGACGCGGCCCTGTGCGTGCAGCACGGCCTCGACGGCATTATGGTGTCGAATCACGGCGGGCGCTCGATTGAGACGTTGCGTCCGACCATCGAGGCGCTGCCCGAAGTGGTGGCCGAAATAAACGGGCGTATTCCAGTGTTCGTAGATGGCGGCGCGAGGCGCGGCACCGATGTATTTAAAGCGCTAGCGCTAGGCGCTAAGGCCGTAGGCATCGGGCGCCCGATGCTCTGGGGATTGGGGGCTTTCGGCCAGCCCGGCGTGGATCGCGTGATCGAGATTTTGCAGGGCGAGTTGAAACTGGTGATGGGCAATTGCGGTACGCGTACGATCGCGGACATCACGCGCGAGTACGTGGCCACGCCAAATTGGAAATCATAAAAGGTATCTTCTCACTTGAATCTGCTTTGGCTGTCACATAGATGGGCCTGATTTCAAAGTGACTCAATACCCGAAAACTGTTTGCTATGGTGCCAAGTCCCGATAAGCCTTCTCGGAATGTGGAAGTCAGTACCAACAAAGCCGTTCATCTGCACTTGGACGGGGCGAGCAAAAAGGCCCGCCGCGCGCACAAATCTTAAAACGCGATCACGGAGATGAGCCAAGTTCACTATGTCTTTCACTTAACCGGTACGAAACGCTGCACCCGTTCGCCGTTGAAAACCTCGCCAGTATAGATGTTGCCTTTCGAATCGACGGCAATCATGTGAAGTCCGAAGAACAGTCCGCCGTTTTGGCCCATGCTGCCGAGCCGTCCCACCACCTTGCCATCCGCGCGATTGAGAAACCACACAGTGTTGTTCGACAGATCGGAGATATACAAGAACCGCTGCTGCAAGTCAGGCGAGAATCCTACTCCACCTGGGGCGCCTTCCAGCCCTCTGTTTATGATCTGATCCGGAGTCGGCGCGCCTGTGGATGTGGCCAGGACGAACGACTTCACGTACTTGCCTTCCTTGGTGGTAACGTCGATGCGGTTGGCTCCGCGGTCGGCGGCGTAAACGAAGCCGTCCTTGGAGATATTCAGTGTGAGGTGATTCCTGAACTCTTTAGGCATGGGACCATTGGCGACGTACTCGCGGTCTTTGTCATCGGTGCTGATTTCCGAAAGTTTGTGTCCATACGCGCCCCAGCCGCGCTTGAATTTGAACGTGTCCATGTCAAACACCATCACGCGTCCGCCCAGATAATTATCGGCAGCGTAAAGTTCGTGAGCCGGTTCGTCGAGGCGAACCTCTTCGATGCCGCCCACGATCATGGGCGTCGTCGGAGGATACTTGGCACGGAAGGCCGCAATGGCTGCCGCCCGGACCGCTGGATCTGGTCGTTCCCCGCCACGACCGCCCCGACCGCCCTGCGGGGGAGCCGTCTGCACAGGTCCCTGGCCACCGTGACCTGGGACGTGGGCTGCCGGACCAGCTTCATCGCCACCGCCGCCACCGCCGCCGTTCTCTGTTTCCGGCGAGTGAGGCAATTCGGCGAGGAGTTTGCCGGTCTTTGGGTCGTACTTGCGGACGTTGCCAATCCCGTGAACGGCGTTTCCGAGGTAGACGAATCCGCTGCTGTCCACGGCCATGCCGTGACCCTGGGGCGGATCGAAGGAACCGATTATGTTACCTTCTTTATCGATGTGGATCATCGAAGGGGGCCGCGCGCAGCAGTCCGCCAGGTTGATCTCGGCATTGAGTTCAATGTCTCTCAGGTCATTTGGACGATCGTATACCCAGACGTTGTCATCCTTGTCCACGGCCAACCCGGTGACGCCTCCCATCTTCCACTTGTTCGGCAGAGTTTTGGGCCATTCGGAATCGTATTTATACTTGGGTGCGGTTAGCTCCTGCGCTCCCAACGCCGCGCACAACGCCAACAAGCCGAGGCCGCCCAACGCAGTAGCCCTTCGCCATTTGCTCCAATTGATTTTCATGCCACCCTCCTCTAATCACGTGCCGCCGAAGTTTCCAAGGGGAATGGCGCGCAGTCTAGTCTGAGACACAAGGAGTGTCAACAAAACTATGGGAGTCACCTCGGAACCACTGGGCGGACCATACTCACCAACGGGAGCAGCCATATTCCGATAAGCCCCGTTTATCAGGGACTGAGTTTGTTTGCGGTGAGTCTCTCGGGGTCGAGTGAAACTTCCCTTTTGAGGGGAGGGATGCGGATTAAGATCAAATACATCGTTATCGGTTTACCGGACCGTCGACGATGACGGTGAATACACTTGAACACGATTGTTCGTCGGCTCAGAGCGCACCGTGTCGTTACGGTTTCAGGGCAACCCCCGTGAGGTCGGATTCTCCGAAAGCGACTCCAGGCTGATAATTGTTTGACTCCGGGGAAGCGGGGACTATGTCGGCACGCACAATAAATCGTTTTGGGGCGGCGCCAATGGAATGAAACGGATAACAGGTAACCAAAGTGAGCGTCGGATGCTGGGTGCTATACAAGGCCTCGATGGCGCTGGGAAGAACAACGCGGAGAGGAACAACTCGATACGTAAAAGCGCCGGCCACGGGCGAGGATGTAGCTCAAAAATCCGACGACGATTCGACCCTAGAATTTGTAGCCAATCTTCCCGCATGCGCGGATATTCAATAGAGAGCACGCGAAAAGAAATTGTTCCCGTGATTGATCCCGCGGGGGATTGGAAGAAACGCAATACCATGGGGTGCCCTGTGTCTGATGCCGCGTCCACGCAATTCGAGACCAATTGGGATCGTGACACTGTTCGGCGATCCCTAGAGGGATTTGGCTCGTTCACGCCCTGCTTGGCGCGGGACTGTTCTTGGAATGGGCGCCCCCCAGCACCCAGACTCCCTTGATGGGGTCGAACTGCTGGATCATTCGGGCGGGGTTTCCGGCAATCAGGCAGTTCGCGGGAAAGCTTCTTGTGACCAGGGAATTCGCTGCAACTATACTATTGCTTCCTATCACTAACTCGCCCTTATCGCAAAGAATCGCGGCTCCCTGGGCAACGAAACAACCCTTTTCGATGCGAATTCTGCCGCCCTCCGTAACGCCCTGATCCTTGATGGGTGTTTGGATGTCTTCATGCGCGGGACTGTGGTCCATGATCAGCACCGATTGTCCGAGTGTGACCTCACGCTCCAGGTGAATTAAGTTCTTGGCGCGGATCGTGGAGCGCGGGCCGATGTCGGTGCCGTCGTCCAATACGATTACAGGCTCACCCCATTCCTCGGGAGGGGCAAGCACCTGCAGGCGGACGTCGTTGCGCAGGCGAATCCAATTTCCGAGCTTGATGCGATGTGCCGTGGACCTTTCAAGTTCCACCGTGTAATTGATCCTCAAATCACAGCCCATGAGCGCGAACGGGTATGTTGAATTGATCAAGACACTGCAAACTTTTTTGAATAACCGGCCAACCAGCATCAGCGGGTCTTCATGCGGGACGCGTCCATTGCGGCGATGCATCGCCATAATTTTGTTTTACCTTTCCCGGCATTGATTAATCTTGCTGCCGGCCCTCATCTTCTTCAAATCCGTTCCTGGCGTCATCGAATCGTTCGTGCACGCTCGGAGCCCTTAGAACATCACCGCCTCAAAATATGAACGGAGGTACGGAGCATTGCTCACTGGTCTACTCGCACGATTTGGCCTCCGTCGGCGGAAGACCCATCGCTTGCGTTGGCGCTCAGCCTCTGGTGGATAAAATTCGAGATGTTTTTGACCGAATCCATGTTGCTGCCCGTCACCGCGTCATTCTCGATCACGATTGCGTATGTTTCCTCCAGGAATTCGACCAGTTCATAGAGGCGCATGGGGTCAATGATTTCCCGCTCTAGAAGTGAATCGCTGTCATTCAAGCCTTCCCCGTTCCCGCCCAAATAATTGTCCACGATGAATCCGTGAACTGTTTGCTCGATGGTTTCCGGATCCACGCTCTTGCGGCCGTTCCCTCGCAACGATCGCTCCTTTTCAATTACTTCCGAGAATTGAGCGATGGTGGGCGCGTTGAACAAAGACAACAACGGGAATCGTATGCCGAAAATTCGTTCCACTTCGCCGATTAAATTCACGGCCAGCAGGGAATGCCCACCCAACTCGAAAAAATCGTCGTGAACTCCCATCTCTTGCGTCCCCAGTACCTCAGCCCAAATTCTTGCCAAAATATTTTCCGTCTCGGTGCGCGGGGCAACAGGACTGCTGGAGGGAGCGAGGCGCTGTTGCTCCACGTGCGGCAGCGCCTTGCGATCCACCTTGCCATTGGGCGTCAACGGCATGCTTGGCAGCGCTACCCACAGTGTCGGAATCATGTAGTCGGGCAACTTGTTCTTCATGTGCTCGCGCAAGTCGCTGACGGCGGGCTGTTCTTTCAATTGAGCTTCGTAGTAGGCGATCAATTTCTTTTCGCCCGATTGTTCCTCGGATGCAACGATCACACATTGGCGCACGGCCGCATGGCGGCTCAGGATCGCTTCCACTTCGTCCAGTTCAATGCGGAATCCGCGGATCTTCACCTGATGGTCCGCACGTCCAAGGCATTCCAATTGTCCGTTGGGCAGCCACCGGGCCAAGTCTCCCGTTCGGTACAAACGCGCATTTGGCTTAAAGGGGCTCTCGATAAATCGTTCGTTAGTCAGCTCCGCGCGGTTCAAGTATCCTCGCGCCACCCCCGCTCCGCCAATGTAGAGTTCTCCTGGCACACCCGAAGGCAGCGGATTATATTTTGCGTCGAGTACGAATACCTCCGTGTTGGCGATCGGTTTTCCGATGGATATCGGGCCATCCACCGAGGAGATTTTGCAAAGCGTGGACCATACCGTCGTTTCCGTCGGGCCGTACACATTCCACATTTCCGCGCACCTTGATTTCAGTTTCCCCGCGAAGTCGGGCGAAAATGATTCGCCGCCGCAGAGAACTTTCAAGTTTGCAGATACATTCCAGCCAGCATGAATGAGCGCGCGCCAGGTTGTCGGCGTAGCCTGCATCACGGTGCAGCGGGATTCATCCATGCGCTGCATCAAGCGCACCGGATCGTGCGTGTCGTCGCGGCTGGCGATGACCACTCGCCCGCCGCTGATCAGCGGCAAATAAAGTTCCAGCGCCGAAATATCAAACGATAGCGTTGTAACTGCCAGCAGGATATCGCTTTCCGTGAAGCCGGGCTCGCGCTGCATGGAGAGAAGCAAATTCACGATGGACGCGTGTTCGATCTCCACGCCCTTGGGCTTGCCGGTCGATCCGGAGGTGTACAGCACGTAAGCGAGGTTGCTCGGCGTTGCGCTCGCCTCTGTCAGGCGACCGGCATCCAGCTTGGCAATTTCTTTCCAGTCCGAATCCAGCCGCACGACGGATTGCGGCCGCGCAGGCAGCAGCCCGTCCAGGGAACTTTGCGTGATTAACACGCGCATCCCGCTGTTTTCCACCATGTAGCTCAGGCGCTCTTCCGGAAAGGACGGGTCAAGAGGCACGTACGCGCCGCTGGCTTTCAAAATCCCCAGCAGCGCCACCATCATATTCAGCGAGCGTTCGTGAAAAAGGCCAACCAGAGAATCCGGCCCCACGCCAAGCCCTTTCAAATGGCGCGCCAATTGATTTGCTCGCTCGTTCAATTCGCGATACAGCAGATGGTTTCCTTCAAACTCCACCGCCACCGCCTCGGGCGTTTTTTGCGCTTGCGCTTCGAACAACTCATGCAGCGTAATGTGATCCGCAAAATCCACATGCGTCTGATTCCAGTCGACAAGCAACCGGTGCCGCTCCTCATCCGTCATGATTGCGAATTCCGACAGGCGCTGCCCGGGATCGCGGACCATGCCTTCGAGCAATACCTGCAGATGTTGCAGCATCCGCTGAATGCGGTCGGGATTGAACAAGTCCGTGTTGTATTCAATCGCGCAAGAAATTCCCTCGGGCACTTCGATGGCGTACAGACTCAAATCAACCTTGGACGCTCCCCCTTCCCCCGCCGCGCGAACTACTTCGAGTCCGGGCAAAGCGACCGGCTGTGTCGGCGTGTTCAAGAATGAAAACAAAACCTGCAGAATCGGACTGCGGCTCAAATCGCGTTCCGGATTCAACTCCTGAACCAGCTTTTCAAACGGCAAATCCTGGTGCGCGTATGCGCCGAGGGCAGTGTCTTGCACTCTCCTCAATAACTCCCGAAAAGTCGGATCGCCGGATAAATCGCTGCGCATGACCAGCGTGTTCACGAAGAATCCAATCAGTCCCTCAATCTCTTCTCGATTGCGATTGGCAATCGGCGCTCCCACCAGCAGGTCTTCTTGCCCCGTGTAGCGCAGCAGCAGGACCTGGAAGGCGGCCATTAACGTAACGAATAGAGTGACTCCCTCGCCGCGGCTCAACGCATTTAGTTTTTCCGTAAGGTCCGGGGAAAGCAGCAGGGAAGCCGACGATCCGTTGTGAGTCTGAACGCTTGGGCGCGGGCGATCTGCCGGCAATTCCAGAATGGGCAAGCCGCCCTTCAATTTTTCCTTCCAGTAATCCAATTGCGTTTGCAGCGCTTCTCCTTGCAGCCAATTTCGTTGCCACACTGCGTAATCGGCGTATTGAATTGGCAGCTGTGGCAAAGGCGATTGGCGATTCTGCAGAAAGGCCGCATACAGTTCGGTCAACTCATGCTGGAAGACGCCCAGCGACCAGTCATCGAAGACGATATGGTGCACGCTGAACAAGACAGCGTGTTCGTGTGCTGAGCGCCTGAGCAGGGTGGCCCGGATCAGCGGAGCTTTGCGAAGATCGAAAGGCTGTTTGGCGTCCAGGAGTGCCAGGCGTTTTGCCTCTTGCAACCAGGCGGTTTCAGAAAGTCCCTGCAGATCGATCACGGAGAAATGGAATGGCTCCGGTTCTGCGATTTTCTGAACGGGCTGGCCATCCAGGGTTACAAAGTATGTTCGCAGGGCTTCGTGGCGCCGCACCATCTCGCTCAGCGTCCGCTCGAACACTTGCAGATTCAGTTCGCCTTTCAATAGAAAGTTCGATTGGATGTTGTATGCAGCCGTGCCGGGTTCCATCTGCTCGAGCAGCCACAATCGCATCTGCGCAAAAGACAGCGGCAAATTCTGCGCGCGTGAAGCTCGCTCGATTGGTGGTGGCAGCAGACGGCTGGCCTGCGCCGCTTCTTTGAGAAAATAAATGATTTCCGTTTTGCGTGCCGCCAATTCTTTATGGATTTCAGGCGTCACCACACCCGCGGGGGCGTTGATGCGCAGGCGATCCGCCTCGGCCGACACATTCACATTCAGGCCGCGCAGGTAAGAAAGATATTCGACCGTGGACACGCGCGTCATCGTCGCCCCATTCCTGTTCGGGTAACAGTCCCTGCCGCCGCAGCGGCCGGGGAATAGCCGATTTCATGGCCGCGAATGTTGTGGCAAAGCTGACGGAAAGGAAGAATCCCAGCACTACCGTCGCGCTCGCAAATGAGCTCAGGCACCTTCATATTTTTGTGCAAACTCCATGTCCAGCTGTAGCACCTGCCACTCTGGGATATTTGTTACTGCTGCAGCGGCGTAATCTTTCCCGACGTCCAGAATGCGGCTACGCATCCCGGATGCCAAAAAGCTGGAGCCTGCGGAAATAATTTCACGCCATCGCGAGTCATTTCCGTGTGCGGCAACGCTGAATTGATCGAGAGGAATTGACAAGCCTCTGCCGTCAGCTTTGATGCATGCTTCTTTGCAGGTCCAAAATTCATAGAAAATATTGGCGCGATCCTCGGGAGTGCAAGCCATAACAGCAGCTCGCTCAACCTTGGAAAAGGACATTTCCGCCAGTGAAAGGAAGTCGACATCGCCGCGCTTCCATTCCACGTCGACACCTATTTCCTCATTCAGCGAAAATGCCAGCAGCGCCATTTCACCCGAGTGGGAAACATTGAATCGCAGATCGCACCCGTGTTCTGCCGGAAGCGATGGTTTTCGATGCGAGCCAACGCGGAAAAAGATCGCACGCGCATCCAAGCCCGTATAAGAGGAAATCAGCCGGCGCAGCGTGCCGCGGCACACGATGAACGCGCGGCGGTCCCGCTCAAAATGGAATCTTTCCGCGCGAGCGCGCTCCTCCGGCGACAAAAGTTCCGCGAAGCACTTAAGATCGCCGGCCACAGCCGTCGACGCCCGCCACACGTGAACACAATTGCTGGTCAGCTTTGGCACGCGTTGGTTGCCGAGAGTGGACGAACAGAAATTCATGATCGATATGACCCCGTTGGCACGCCCTGTTGCTGCGTTTCAACCACCTTGCCGTAATCCAGCTTGATGACCCGGTCGCCCAAATGGAAGTAACGGTCGTCATGCGTAATCACCACCACGGTTTTGCCTTTTTCTTTCAATTCCGGCAAAAGTTTCATATAGAAAATTTGCCGGAATTCGGGATCCTGATCGGCGGCCCATTCATCGAGCACATAGATGGGGCGATCCTCCATGTAGGCAACCAGGAGCGCCATCCTTCGGCGTTGCCCTTGCGAAAGTGAAGTCGTCGAAAACCGCGCGCCGTCCAGTTTCACAACTTTGGCAAGGTCCAGAGCGTTCAAATAATCGTTGGTGCGCTCCGCCCATTTTGTGGAGTGATCGAGGCCCACAAGCCGGTTAAACAAAAAGAAATCGGAAAAAACCGCGGAGTACAGTTGACGGAACGATTCTTCGGATGCGGCGGAAAGCGGAACGCCGTCCACCAGAATTTCGCCGGACTGTGGCGGATACAAACCCGTAATGACTTTGGCCAGCGTCGATTTCCCGCTGCCGTTGCCTCCGATGATGAACACAAGCTCTCCCGGGTGCAGCGTCAGGTCGATTGGGCCAAGCGTGAAGGCATTGCCGTTATTTTCATTGCCTCGGCGAAAAACGACATTGCGGAATTCAATAAGCGGCGGCGTACTTTCTGGCGTCACTCCAGCCAGGTCGGCCATCGAATTGGAATCCACAACCTTCGGTGCGCCGCCCATATTGACCAGCGCCATGTCCAGTTCCCCCAGTTTTTCAAGCGAAGCTTGTCCACGAATAAACGGGGGGATGCTGGCCACGAGGCCAAGGATTGGTCCCATCATGTACAAAGAAACGAAAACGTAGGCCGTCAATGTTTTCGGGCTGACGTGATACATCGACGGAAACGCGAACAGCACCACTCCAAGAAGAATGAAGTACATGAACTGACTCCATCCTTCGGCCACGGCATAGCGATTCATGGCCTTGATATTTTCCTGGCGGATGTACTTTGAGGTGCCGTCGACGTCTTCTTCAAGAAAAGCGTTCTTGCGGTCCTTGTGCAGCTTGATTTCCTTGATGCCTTCCACGAGCGAACGGAAGTGCTGGAACAAAGTGTCGCGGCTATCGCGCACCCGGCGAATGGAGGCATGCGCCTTGCCCACCATGAATCGGTATGGAATGGTGACTAGCACCACGAGCACAACCACGGCCAGCGCCGCTCCGCGAGAAATCCAGGCCAGATAAATTCCGCAGCCCGCCAGCATGGCCAGATCAATGATCAAACCCGGTATCGAGTAAATCGCGTACGAGAGCGCCTCGATGTCATCCGTCAGGCAAGTCATCACGCGGGGGCCGCCGATTTCTTCCAGCCTGGGAAGAGGAGTCGCAGCCACTTTCCTGCAAAGCTCGGCGCACATGCTCAGCGTAATATCCTGCAGGCTGCGACCCAGCAGCAGTCCTGCAAATAGATTCGATCCAACTTTGAACACCACGGCAACCGTGAAGGCCAGCGCCAGCATCCAGCTCGCGTATTTTGCTTGTGAACCTGAATAGAGGGAGCTGTTGGCGGCGGCGATCAGCCCCGTACTGGCAGCGCCGCTTAGCAAGCCAAGAAGCACGATGGCAATTGTCTTGCGGCTATTGCTTCGGAATAAAAGCCAAACAATCTTCATTTAGGGTTCCCTTGAAAGCTCAGAAAAAATGTCCCGGTGTTCGCGATCATATTTCTATTTCCTCGCGTTCTTCGGATGCGTCGGCCGCGGCCGATTTGCCCGAGACCACCCACAGCAATGTTTCCAGGTGGCTGGAAAGCTGCCGGATCGTGGGCGTCTCGAAAATCGTCCGCAGCGGCACGGAAACTCCAAATGCTTTACGGATGCGCGACAAGACTCCGGTGGCCAGCAAGGAGTGTCCGCCCATCTCGAAAAAGTTATCGTCGATTCCAATCTGCTCGATGCCCAGAACTTCCGTCCAGATTTCGGCTAATCGCTTCTGAATGTCCGTCTCAGGTGCGACGAAATCGTTGGGCAAATCGGGACGCGAGTGGCTGGCTTCGCCAACTTGTCGAGGCAGGCTCTCGTCAAATCCTGCGGAGTCACTCGCGGAGTTTGAGCGGTTAGCAATCTCTGCGATCAGGCGGGGGAAATCGCGCGTGATCACAGCAACTTGTGGCAGGCGCGCAGCAACAACGCGGCGAAACGCTTCGACGCCTTCAGCCGGACGGATGGCGGATTGCAGAAATGCCAGCCTCTGTTCTTTCAGATCGCGTGGCACCTGCACATTTTCCGCCATTCCAACTTCCTGCCAGGTATCCCAATTGATGGAAACAACTCCCTGATTGCCTTTCGCTTTTTGCGCTGCCGCGTAGGCATCTAGAAATGAGTTTGCAGCGCAATAGTCAACCGCGCCCATCACGGGCGAAATGGCATCGACCGAGGAGCACAAAACGAAAAAGTCCAGGCTGGCAACATTCAAAAGGGAATCGAGCACCAAGGTCCCCGCAACCTTTGGTGACAGCACATTCTCTGTCGCATCCGCGGTTTTCAATTGCACCAGGCCTCCGCCGGGAATTCCGGCGGCATGGATGACTCCGTTGATTGGGCCAAACCGAGCGTGGATGATGTCGAGGGCTCGCTGCATTTCTTCGCGGTCGGAAACATTTGCGGCCAGCGGCAATACTTCAGCGCCAAGCGATTCCAACTTCTCCATGCTGCGAATCTTTCGGCTCATCGCATCGCTTTCGCCGTGTTCTTTAACCCAGCGCTGCCACTCGGACCGCTCCGGTACTGCGCTCCGGCTAGTCAGAGCCAAACGCGCGTGACCTTGTTCGGCAAGATGCGCCGCGATGGAGAGACCGATCCCGCCCATGCCGCCGGTAATCAGGTACACGCCTTTTTCGCGGATGTCAGTTTTGGTTCGCGAAGGCAACCGCACCGGTTCAAAGGTTTGCTCCCAGCGATAGCCGTCGCGGTACGCAATTGGCCTCCACGCTCGCGGCATTCCCGGCTCAAGCAAAATGTTTTTGATCAGTTCCTTTTGAAGGGTCTGCGAATCCGCAATCGGAAATATGTCGATCGCCCGGCAAGCAATGTTCGAATATTCCCGCGGG
>Ga0182024_10006418_pt1 | contig 25840 bp, 21 predicted proteins | sample P32metaG_FD_120480 | JGI IMG/M metagenome (GOLD analysis project Ga0182024, IMG submission 120480) | Permafrost microbial communities from Stordalen Mire, Sweden - P3-2 metaG (Illumina Assembly) | ecosystem: Environmental > Terrestrial > Soil > Wetlands > Permafrost | place: Sweden: Stordalen... | reverse complement strand
CAGGCGCGCAAGGAATTGCGCCGGCTGCAGCGCATGCCCGAAGCGGCCGGCGAATACGGCATGGTGCGCACCTATCTCGATTGGCTGATCGAACTGCCTTGGGCGCTGCCCGAGGAGAAGCCGATCGACATCGCGCAGGCGCGGCGCATCCTCGACGAAGACCACTACGACCTCGAAAAGATCAAGCGGCGCATCGTCGAGTATCTGGCGGTGCGCAAGCTCGCCCCGCAGGGCAAGGCGCCGATCCTGTGCTTCGTCGGGCCGCCCGGCGTCGGCAAGACCTCGCTCGGCCAGTCGATCGCGCGCGCCATGGACAGGAAGTTCGTGCGTGTGAGCCTCGGCGGCGTGCACGACGAGGCGGAAATCCGCGGCCATCGCCGCACCTATATCGGCGCGCTGCCCGGCAACATCATCCAGGCCATCCGCAAGGCCGGCGCCCGCAACTGCGTGATGATGCTCGACGAGATCGACAAGCTCGGCGCCGGTATCCAGGGCGACCCCGGCGCGGCGCTGCTCGAAGTTCTCGATCCCGAGCAGAACAACACGTTCCGCGACAATTACCTCGGCGTGCCGTTCGATCTGAGCCGGGTCGCCTTCATCACGACGGCGAACATGCTCGATACCATTCCGGGCCCGCTGCGCGACCGCATGGAAATCATCAGCCTCGCCGGCTATACCGCCGACGAGAAGCTCGAGATCGCGCACCGCTATCTGCTGCGCCGGCAGCTCGAGGCGAACGGCCTCAAGGCCGGGCAGGTCGAGATCGACGACGGCGCGATCCGCGACATCATCCAGAGCTACACGCGGGAAGCCGGCGTGCGCAGCCTGGAGCGCTTGATCGGCCAGGTGCTGCGTCACGCCGCCGTGCGGATCGCCGAAGGCGAGAGCGGGCCGATCCGCGTCGGGCGCGAGGATCTCATCCCCATCCTTGGCGCGCCGCAGTTCGAGAGCGAGACGGCGATGCGCACCAGCGTGCCGGGCGTGGCGACCGGGCTCGCCTGGACGCCGGTCGGCGGCGATATCCTGTTTGTCGAGGCGACCCGCATTCCCGGTTCAGGCCGGCTCATTCTCACCGGCCAGCTCGGCGAGGTCATGCGGGAAAGCGCGACCGCGGCGCTTTCGATCGTGAAGAACCGCGCCGCCGCACTCGGCATCGACCCGGGCCGCTTCGAGCACAGCGACATCCATATTCATGTGCCCGCCGGCGCCATTCCGAAGGATGGGCCGAGCGCCGGTGTCGCCATGTTCATGGCGCTCGTCTCGCTGCTGACCGACCGCACCGTGCGCAGCGACACGGCGATGACCGGCGAGATCAGCCTGCGCGGCCTCGTTCTTCCGGTCGGCGGCATCAAGGAAAAGGTGGTCGGCGCCCATCGCGCCGGCATCAAGCGCATCATGCTGCCGGCGCGCAACCGCAGGGATTTCGACGATATCCCCGAGATCGCCAGGAAGCAGCTCGAGTTCGTTTGGCTGGAGCGCGTCGAGGAAGCGGTCGCGGCGGCGCTGGAGCCGGCCAAGCCGGCGGCGAAGTCCGCCGCGTCCGCCCCGCAACTCGCCGACGCCGAGGCGTAAGCGGTTTCCCGTCACCCAGAGGCACCTTTTCCGTCACCCTGAGGCGCGAGCGGAGCGAGCCTCGAAGGGTGCGGCCGCGGCGCCTGGGCCGCATCCTTCGAGGGCCGCTGCGCGGCCGCCTCAGGACGACGGCTCAACCTCCGTCATGGCCGGACTTGTTCCGGCCATCCACGCCTTCCTCAACGCGGCGAACAAGACGTGGATCCCCATCGTGCCGCCTTCATCAACAGGTGCAAGAAGTTGTCAACTAACAGTTGGCGGCTTGAAGAAGTATTTCTTAAGGCAGTCTTTTCACTGAGCGGGCTTAGGAACCATCTCTGGAAATTCGTAGATAAAGCGGAGGAGCATTTCCACAAAACCGAGGAGGTCTTTGGCATCGGTCTGGGTCATTAGGGCGATCTCATGGGTAGCTTCGTTTCCCTTTTTCCTTATGTGATCGACCCAATGCTTTCCATTCGGCGGCACAAAACCTTTGTTAGAAAGGTACTCAACATACTCAATGAATTTCAATCCAGGACTTGCCTTTTCCTGGACTGCAATATTCATAAGCATCTTTCGGCATATGAGTACCGCTGCAGTGAAGCAACTTTCGCCGGTGCAGCGACGCGCCTCTTCGTATAATTCGGAAAGTCCAGCAGGAACATGTCCAACAGATTGCCCGAAAGCCGGTGAAGGATATTGGTCGTTTCCTTGAAACAGATTCATTCCAACGCAGTTCGGGCATACATATGCAGAGGCAATTACCGTACTGCCGTGGACCATGTTTAGTCCGAGGTTTGATGAGACATAGCGTCCACAAAAACCGCAGTCGAAAGGCCTATTGTGAAGGTCTTGAGTTCCTTGCCATGCGCCAAATGCTTTTGCGAAAGGAGCCATGACTTGTCCTCGAAAAACGAAATCGGAGACCTACGAAGATTGCGAAGTAGGTTTATTACTTTGCGATGAGTCTCAAAAGCCCCTTGAGACAAGTGTAGGGGCTTTTCAGCGGCACTTCCCGCGCCAATTAGGCTGTCGTCGATGCCGTCCTCGAAGCGTGCGGCCCGGGCGCTGGGGCCGCGTCCTTCGAGGGCCGTTGCGCGGCAGCCTCAGGACGACGGTTCAATCGCCGTCATGGCCGGACTTGTTTCGGCCATCCACGCCTTCCTCGACGCCGCGAGGAAGACGTGGATGCCCGCGACAAGCGCGGGCATGACGAATTAAATCAGCGTGGCGGCGCTGGAAGCGCGGCACGGGTGAGCGCTTTTTGGTCTCGCTCTAAGTGTATTTCTCGTCACCCTGAAGCACCTTTCCCGTCACCCTGAGGCGCGAGCGGAGCGAGCCTCGAAGGGTGCGGCCGCGGCGCCCGGGCCGCCTCCTTCGAGGCTCGCGCAACGCGCGAGCACCTCAGGATGACGGGAAATACGCTGAGCGCGACCGGCGAATTCAGCTCTCGACCGGCGGCAAGCTCAGCGCGCGGTCGACCAGGGCGGTGGCGCGCTTGAAGTCGTAGGCGCGAAACACGTTCTGCTTCACCAGGAATGAGGCGCCGCCGTAGAATTTCTCGTACTGGGCGTGGCGGCTGCCGAACTCGGAGCCGAGGAAATCCCAGATGAGCCGCATCAGCGCCACGCGGCTCTTGGCGTCGGCGGCGGCCGAGCGCATGTAGCGCTCGAGGTCGGCCGCCACTTCCGGATTGCCGAAGTCGGCCTCCGAGGACGGCAGCGTGATGAAGGCCGAGCCGGCGAGATCGCGGATGATCTCGAGCATGCGGCCGTTGAGCTCGGACTGCAGCGCCATCGCCGAATAGAGCGTGATCCGTGACGGCCACAGCACGCCATTCTCGATCGGCGCGTTGCTTTCGTGCGCGAGCAGCAGCGATTCGTAGACCGAAACCCAGGACGCCAGTTCGCCCATCATGACCTGCACCGGCGGCTGCGCGGCGTTGCCGGTCATCTCGTTCATGCGCTGGGCGAGCCCGGCCATGAAGCGCAGCTTGGTGACGTAGCGGACCTGGGCCTGATGGTTGCCGTAAAGGTGCGCCGGCGTCTTCCACCACTGGTCACGCACAAGCTCGAGGTTGCGATAGATGAAGACGCGCTCCCACGGCACGAAGACATTGTCGAACACCACGAAGGCGTCGGATTCGTCGAACCGGCTCGACAGCGGATAGTCGAAGGCGCCGCCGGCGCGCGAGAACGGCCGCCGCGGATAGAGCCGCACGCCTTCCGCCGCGACCGGGACGACCAGGCAGTTGGCGTAGTTCTCGTCGCCCGGCCCCAGCGGAGGGATGCAGCTCAGGTGGACGTAGTCCGACAGCGGGCCGCCGGTCGCGAGCTGCTGGGCGCCCGATATGACGATGCCGTCATCGCGCTCCTTCACCACGCCGGCATAGAGCGTCGGATCGCTCTGCTTGTGAGCGGGCTTCGATCGATCGATCTGCGGCGGCACCAGCGCGTAGCTGAGATAGATCGAGTTGTCGCGGGCGTACTCCTGGAATGCGACGACGTTGTCGGCGAATTTTTGCTGCTGCCCGCCGACCGCGAACAGGCTCGGCACCGCGGCGTAGCCGGTGAAGAAGCCGGCGACGTGATCGGGCGAGCGGCCCATCAGGCCGAAGGTCGCCTCCGCCCAGGTCTCGGAAAACAGGCGGCGCGCCCGCAGATCGGCATGCGTGCGCGGGATCTGCCAGGCGCGCCATACCGGCTCGCCGGTCTTCGGCGAGACGAATGTCATGCGCTCGCGCAGCGCCGGGTCCGCGGCGATGTCATAAAGGTTCGCGATCGAGCGCGCCGCCTGGCGGAACGCGGGATGTTCGGTCACGTCCTTGACGCGCTCGCCGTCGACGAAGACGCGCCGCCCGTCCTTGAGCGAACGCAGATACTCGGCTCCCGTGCGCATGGCTATTTCGACTCCTCCGGCGAAGCGATCAACTGGCGGGCGCGCTCGACCACATTGGCGGGCGCGCCATAGAGCTTCGCCACCGTCTGCTGCACCATGTCGGCCGACGACGCCTCGACGTTGAGACGGGCGGCCTCGGCTTCGGCCAAAAATTTCGGATCACGCAGCACGCCGGCAAAGGCCTGCTGCAGCATCGTCGCCTGCGCCGCCGGCACGCCGGGCGGCGCGACGTAGGGCCGCGCGAAAATCTGCTGGCTGACGACGAGCGCCACGGCCTGGCGATCGGTGTCGTCCTTGATGAAGGATTCGATGGTGGGCACGCCGAGCTTGGTCAATTCCGGATCGGGCTGCGGCGAATGCTGGACCAGGAGATTGATGGCCTTGTCGTGCAGCCATTGCGGCTTCTCCGATTTCAGGCTCGGCCAATCGATGCCGCACACGCCTTCGATCTCGCCGCGTTCGACAGCGAGCATGAGGTTCGCGGTGCCCTTGTAGCCGCTGACGATGTCGAACTTCGCGCCGGTAACGTTCTTCGTCATGAAGGCATAATCGTGCGTCGGCGAGCCCGGCTGCGTGCCGCCGAGGATGGTTTTCTGCTCCATCGCCTGGGCCAGCGTCTTCGTTTTCGACGACGGACCCGTGATGCAGAGCCGGGCGTCGTTGTCGGCGCTCGCCAGATAGGTGAATTTCGTCGCATCGAACTGGCCGGTTGGATGCTTCTGCAGCAGCCGGTCGACGATGACGCCGGGAAACAGCGCGGCGATCGCGGTGCCGTCCTTCGGCGCTATGGCGTAGAGGTAGGCCGCCGCCTTGGCGCTGCCGGCGCCCGGCATGTTGCGCACCACCACGGTCGGGCTGCCTGGAATGTATTGGGCGAGGTGTTTGGCGATGAGCCGCGCGTAGGTGTCGAAACCGCCGCCGACATCGATGCCGACGATGAAATCGATGGTCTTGCCGGCATAAAAGTCCGCCGCGCGGGCGCGCTCCGCCGGGCCGGCCGCGACGGCGAGCGCACTCAGCGTGACAGCGGCTATGACGTTTCTTCTCATTGCTTTTGCTCCACCGCCGCCCGCACGCATCTAGAAGGAAAATTCCTGCCCCCGGCGACGGCCCTGCGACACGTCGAGGAACAGCTCATCGAGCGCGATCCTGCGCTTGATCAGCCCCTGCTCGAACGAGTAGCCGACCAGGGTTTCGAGGTTGTGGCGGTTGCGAACGGTCAGACCATACTCCCACGGATCGGACCGGAAGATCTCTTCCTGCTCCTCCCAGGCCTCGCGATACCAGACGATCGGCGCGATGCGCGGGTTCTCCATCCGCTTCATGGCGACGGCCTTGGACTCGTTGAGCGCCTGGAACAGGTTGACGGCGACCCAAGGATATTTGTCGACGATGTGCTGCCTGATGCCGATCACATGCATGATCGGATAGATGCCGGTTTTTTTGAAATAAGCCGCCTCGTCGGCCTTGTAGTTCGGGAACAGGCGGCCGACCCGGGCATCCTTCTCGCGCAGCGGCTTGATGAGATCGGGATGCAGCACGGCGTCGAGCTCGCCGTCGACCAGCATGCCGACGATCGATTTCGCCGGCGGCACGCGCGACAGCCGCAGATCGCTCGGGAACGAGGCTTCGGCAATGTCCTCGTCGAGCTCGGTGTACCAGTCGATCGACTTGAACGGCACGTCGTATTCATGCTGCAGGATGCCGCGCAGCCACAGCGCCGCGCTGTTGAGAAAGAACTTCACGCCGACTTTTTTGCCGATGAGGTCCTGCGCCGTCTTGATGCCTTTGCCGGTATTGATGAAGGCGAAGCCGTGACGAAAGCGGCGGTGCGGAAAAACCGGAATGGCGCGGAACGGCAAGCCGTTGTCGCGCGCCGCGACGTAGGAGGACGCCGACACTTCGCCGACGTCGAATTCGAGGCCGCGCAGGAAGCGCCAGTGGCGGGTCGGCGAATCCATCGCGGTCACCACCTTGAGGTCGATGCCGTCCGGCCGCACGGTGCCTTCCTTCAGCGCGCGCATGATCTCGTAATCGCCGCAGGCCAGCGTCAGCTCGATCCTGGTGGACATCGGTGAAGGGCCCTCGCGACGTTTCCGGGCGCGAATTTGGCAGGACACAGCGAGGATTGAAAGTGGGCAACGTCGCGGGCCGGAACCCGTCGATTGCGGGCTCGCCGCTTGCCGGCGCCGCCGGCGCTACTCGACGCCCTGCTGCTCGCAGAGCGCCTTGAGCGCATCGACCTCATGGCGGCGGCTGAACGCCAGGAAAGTTTCCTGCGGCGAGGCGCGGTGGGCGAGATAGGCCTTGACCATGCGCTCGACGGTCTTGGGCGTATCCTCGGCTTTCACATTGTGGAAGATTTCGCGGCCGCACACGGCATCCGGGCCGTAACCGCCGCCGATGTGGACATGGTAGCCTTCGACCTGGTCGCCGTCCTCGGACACCTGGATCTTGACGCCAAGCAGGCCGATGTCGCCGATGTAATGCTGCGCGCATGAATTCGGGCAGCCGGTGAGGTGGATGTTGAGCGGGCTGTCGAGCGCCACGCGCGTCTCGCACCACTGCGCGATGTCCTCGGCGTGCCGCTTGGTGTCCGACATGGCGAGCCGGCAGCCGGCGTTGCCGGTGCAGGCGACCAGGCCGGCGCGGATCGAGGTGGCCTTGGTCGAGAGCCCGAGCGCGTCGATGGCGGATTGCGCTGCCGCAACTCGCGCTTCGGGCACGCCGGAGATCAGCAGGTTCTGCCACACCGTGAGGCGGATGTCGCCGTCGCCGCAATCCCGCGCGACCTCGGCCAGGCCGCGCAACTGCGCGGCGGTGAGCTTGCCGACCGGCAGCACGACGCCGATCCAGAAAAGGCCGGCCTGCTTTTGCGGATGCGCGCCGATATGCGCCCGCCGATCGTAGGCCGGCCGCGGTGCGATCGCCTCGGCCGGCACGCGCGCGAGCTTGCGGCCGAGCTTCTCCTCCATCGCAGCGAGGAATTTTTCAAAACCCCAGGCGTCGAGCACATATTTCAAGCGGGCCTTGGTGCGGTTGGTGCGGTCGCCATTTTCGATGAAGACGCGCACCACGGCGTCAGCCACCGCGGTCGCGTCATCGGGCTTGACGATCACACCGGTGTCGCGGGCGAAGTCCTGATGGCCGGTAATGCCGCCGAGCATCAGCCGGAACCAGATTCCCGGCTCGACGCCGAAGCCGTCCTTGACCGCGACCGCCTGGAACCCGATGTCGTTGGTGTCCTCCAGTACCGGTATAGCGCCGGCGCCGTCGAAGCCGACGTTGAACTTGCGCGGAATGCCGAAGAGCGAGCGGTCGTTGAGGATGTGGAAATGCCAGGCGCGCGCATAGGGCCGCGTGTCGATCAGCTCCTGTCGGTCGATGCCGGCGGTCGGCGTGCCGGTGACGTTGCGGATGTTGTCGGCGCCCGAGCCGCGCGAGCACAGGCCGAGGTCCTGGATCGCCTCCACCATGGCGACGGCATTCTTCGGCGCGACTTCGCGCATCTGCAGGTTGGCGCGCGTGGTCACATGGGCGTAACCGCCGGCGTAGCGTTCGGCGAGGTCGCCGAGACCGGCAAGCTGCCAGTGCGTCAGGATGCCGTTCGGGATGCGCAGCCGGCACATATAGGCCTGCTGCGTCGGGGCGCAGTAGAACAGGCCGAAAAACCGCCAGCGGAAATTGTCGTCGGGCTTCGGCGGCTCGTTCCTCGCGGCCTGCTCCCTGAGTTTCTCATAACCGTCGAGCGGATTGAGCTCGCGCTTGAATTTCTCCGGGTCCGACAGCTTGCCGCCGGCCTTGATGACGCGATCCTGCGCCCGCAACGCCGCCGCATCGGGGCCGGTCGGCTCGGCCGCGGCCCCGTTCGTTCCGGGTGCTGGCGCGGCGGCGCCATTGCCGGCCGCAGCTCGCGTGGCCTTGGCGATCTGCAAACCAGCCATGAAGCCTTCGAGATAACGCTTCTGCTCCGGCTCGAGATCAGCGGCCATTACGCCTCCGTTGCCGATCGCCGCAGGCTCTTCGGCCGTGTCCTACTCGGCGGGGACTTGCGCGGGCGCCGAGACCCGCGCGGGCGCTGCGGCGGGGCGCGGCTTGTAGGTCGCGTAGATGGCAAGTCCGGTAAAGACGAAGCCGCCCACGAGATTGCCCAGCGTGACCGGAATCTGATTCCACAGCCACCAGTCCGCGACGCTGACCTTGGCGCCCATCATCATGCCGGTCGGGATGATGAACATGTTGACGACCGAATGCTCGAACCCCTGCGCGAAGAAAATGAAGATCGGCATCCAGGCGCAGGCGATCTTGCCGATGGTCGAGGTCGTGGACATGGCGAGCACAAGGGCAAGGCATACCAGCCAGTTGCACAGCATCGCCTTGACGAAGCAGGTCACGAAGCCGGCATAGCCGATGGCCGCATAACCGAGGGTTTTTGCTTCGGCGACCGCGACGATGCGCGCCGCAACGTCGGCGGGCGGCTTGGTGCCGAAATTGGTCAGCGCGATCGCCAACAGCGCGCCGTAGGCGACGCTGCCGATCAGGTTGCCGATAAAGACCCAGCCCCAGTTCACCAGCACCGCGGTACCGCTCGCCTCGCGCTCGAGCCACGGCAGCGGCACCAGCGCGAAGCTGCCGGTGACCAGTTCGAGACCGAGCAGCACGATGCTGATCAGTCCCACCGGGAAGATGAGAGCGCCGACCAGCGATTGGCCGGTGGAAACCGCGCCGGTGAAGGCGAGACTGGTGGCCACGCCGAGGATGGCGCCCGACAGCACGCCGCGGATGAGAAGGTCGCGGGGAGCGAGCGCAAGCTTGCGCCGGCCGGACTCAACCATCGCCGCCGCAACGTCGGCCGGCTTCACATAGTCCATCGTCGGTCTCCTTCGAATAACGCGTGGCGTCTCGTGTTACGCGCTGCGAGAGGCCGGCATGCTGCAAGGCTCCCCAATGCGAAACCGTTCGAAGGCCGTGTCGCAAGACGCATGCCATCCCTGTGCTTTGGATTAGCCCTTGAGATTTCAACTGGTTATGACGGCGCTGCTGGGACTGGTTGGCGGTTCCTCGATGCGGCCCGTTGCTCGTTTATGCTGCACGACGCCTGCCCATTGCGCGTTGCACAATAAGCATGCAACCGCCCAGGCCATGGGCAAAACCGGCTCTGAAATTCAGCCTGCTAGGGCGCGGTGGCGACGGGCGAAATCGCGCGCTCGGCTTGCCAGTTCTTGCCGAGGCCCGCCGTGGTCGGGAAGATCAGCGACTTGATGACGACCGGGACCGCGCCCGACGTGTCGAGGATCGAGCCAATGTCGATGTAGTCGAACTCCTTGAGCTCGAGGCCGTCGATCGAGACGATCGGGTTCGCCAGCTTCATTTCTTCGCAGCAATGGATGCCGATCAGGCCGCCGACGTCGCCGTCGCCGGCCAGCACGACCGGATGGCCGCGGGCCAGCACGGCCGCCATGCCGTCGGCGACGCCTTTGCAGAAATCGTCGAGGCGGCGGAACGTTGCCGAGCCGCGCCACGGCACGAACAGCGCGACCGGGCTGGCGCCGTCGCCGAGATCGAGTCGCTTGAGCGCCGCCCTGATGGCCGCGGCGACCGCGGCGGAATCGATGGTCTCCGCGCCGAGCGCGAGCTCCGGCGCGATCACCGGCACGTTGCGCAGCGGTAGCGTTTCGAGCGGCGATACGAAGATCGTGCTGCCGGAGACCTGCATGGTGTATTGCGAGGCGCCGATCACGGTGGCGCGGATGCGCGCTTCGGGTCGCGCCAGCTCCGGGCCCCAATCCCTGAGGCGGGCGCGCACCTCGGTCGCAAGCTGCGGCCCGATATCGCCGAAGGCCTTGGCCTCGCCGCCGTAAATGTACTCGGACACGCCGCCGGAAAAGCTCACGTCGGCGACCTCGCCGCGGAAGCTCAGCGGATCGAGGCGGAGGAGCTCCGCGCCGCCGGCGCGCGGCGAGCCGCCGCGCATCGCTTCGAACAAGCTGTCGGCCATGCGCGCGGCGAGCGCGCGCGCCTCGCGGTCACCGAGGACGACGCCGGGCTCGAGCCGCAAGCCGAGCTCCGCGCCGAAGCGCCGGCCGGCTTCCTCGAGCCGCACGATGCGGCCGTCGCCGTCGAGCACGACCAGCCGCGCGCCGACGTCGAGCGCGGTGACATCGATCACCTTGCCGTCGGCGCACACCGCGATCTTCGCCGTGCCGCCGCCGACGTCGACGTTCATCAGGGGGCTGCCGCTGCGGATCGAGCGCGCCGCCGCGCCCGAGCCGTAGGCCGCCATCACGGTCTCGAGGCTGTCGCCGGCGCTGACGGCGACCATCTTGCCGGCCTGCGCCGCGAACAATTCGCCGATCGCGCGCGCATTGCGGCGGCGCACCGCGACGCCGGTAAGAATGAGCGCGCCGGTATCGATCTCGTCGGGCTCGATCTTGGCGTCCTGATACTGGCGCGCGATGAAGGCGCCGAGCGCCGCGGCGTCGATCTCCTCCTCGGCCGCATAGGGCGTGAGCAGGATGTCGGATTGATAGAAGCTCTCGCGCTCAGTGACGACGTAGCGGCTGTCCAGCCGCTCCAGCACGATGCGGGAAAACACCAGATGGGAGGTCGACGAGCCGATGTCGACGCCGACCGAGAGCACGCACAGCTCGTCCTCCTCGCCGAACGTGCGCCCGGTCGAGGAGAAGAAAACGCGCCCGCCTTGGGCCTCGTCGGTCACGCGCGCGTCCTCACTATTCGTCGCTCTCGGCGATGACGACGCGCCGCGTCGCAAAGTCCACGGTCAGCTTGTGTGGCGAGAGCAGCGCCGTCCCAAGGAGCGCGACGGGCTCGTCGGCCAAGGTCGCCCGCGGCTGTTCGGTCCGGGCAATCAGCACGTCGATTTCGCGCTCGTGGCCAAACCAAACGATACGAGTGCGCGCGAGTGAGAGAATGCGTCGCTCGCGACCGGCAAGCTCGACCTGCATCGTCACGTCGCTTACTTCACACTTGAGTCGAGCAGCGTCCGTCTCGTGTATCAGCAATTCTTTATTGAAGCCGGTATCTATGAGGACCAGGAGACCATCCTCCTGGCCAGGTACAGCGAGCGATACAATTGGTCTATCGCGTGCATCGACGTGGCCAATAATCTCAGACAATACCTCCCCCTACGAAGACACCGCCGCCGATCTCGTGCGCGTAGCCCACGTCCTTTGCAAATCGGCGTTCGAATTCATCGGCGGCCTCGCGCAGAGTTGGACCGATCACATATTCGCCCGTGCTGCAATTAATGACGACGACTGTGCCCTTTGGCATGCCGGCAAATTGGGGTTCGAGTTGCCTCACCCACGCTTCCCCGCGTTCCTCGGCGATGGCATGTTGGGCCCGCATCCGAGCCTGCAGTCCAACTGCCTCGCTTGCCTTATCCATGCTCATGTCTGCTTCAATCTAGAACCGGATTATTCCTTCGGCAACAATCCGCGGTAGTCGCGCTCATAGTACTCCGGGCGCATGCGGTTTTCGGCGCCTTCGCGCTTCATGGTTTCCGCGTATTCCTGGCGCAGGAACGCGTCTTCCATGTAATAGGGGATGGCGGTGCCGCCCTCCGGAATGTCCATGGCGGTGTAGTCGGTGTGCTTCTCGCCGGGCGGGCCGGGTTCGCGGCCGGGATTGTGCGGCCCGAACCAGGCGGTGAGGCGGAACGGCTCCTTCGAGGCGCCGAAATGCTGGTGGTACCAGCGCGCCCCGCCGGGCGCCGCCGAGACCATGCCGACAGGCTCGTAGTCGACGCGCTTGACCTCGGCCGCCTTGCCGTCCTGCCACGGCGTCAGGCCGAGCCGCTCCGGCCAGGTGTAGGTGTAGCCCTTGCCTTTGACGCAGATCAGCACGGCGGCCGAGGTGTGGGCGTGCGCCTTGGAGTAATGGCCGTTCTCGTGCTGGCCGATCCACAGATAGAACGTGTTGCCGGTCATGAACGGCTCGACGCGGCGCCAGCCGGGCGAGCGGCGGTTGTCCAGTGGCAGATCGCAGTTGACGATGTCGGGGATGAAGTTGGTGCGCCGCATGGCGAGGCCGCGCACCGGGTCGGGCTCGATGTCGTCCTTGTACTTGTAGAAGTCGTCGGCGCCGGAGAAGCGGTCGCGGAACTGGTACGGGCAGTTGAAGATCACGTCGGCATTGTTGATGAGGTTCATCAGATTGGGCGCCGTGGTGCCGCCGAGCAGCAGCGCCGGCGCGGAGCTGGCGTTGACGATGCGGTGCATGGCATTGACGGGGATCGAGAACAGCGAGCCCTTCTGCCATTCGAAGACGTGCCGCTTGTTGTCGCCCTCGAGCCAGACCTCGGTCGAGCCGCGACCCTCGACCACGAAATAGACCTCCTCGTACATGTGCTTCTCGGCGTTGAGCGCGCCGGCGCCCGGCACCTCGACGACGTAGGCGCCCCATTTGCCTTCGGTGCCGTGGAGCTGGATGTAGCTGCCGCGGCCGCCCATGCGCCGCCACGGTTGCAGCGGCAGGTTCTGCACCTTGCTGACGCCGATGTCGCGATAGATCGGAATGTCGTCGGCTTCCATGAACAGGTCGTACGGCGTCTTCGGACGGTTGAACTTGCCGAAACCGGCGCGCTTGAAGCCCGACGGCTCGTGCCAATGAACCTGGCCGGCGATTTCGTGCATGGCGGCGTTTACCTCTTTGCGTGCTGCGGCCGACAGCGCAATGCCTGCGCGGTTTCCACCCTCATGGATTATAGATAGATTGCGCGCCGTTGCACGTCCATGCTCCAGCCTGCAGCCGCAGCGAGCTTGCGCACGGCAACGACGTCGATTTCGGAAACCACCGAGGCGCACAGGATGGAACTCGATTTTACCGGGCGCACCGCGCTGGTAACCGGCGCCAGCCAAGGCATCGGCCGCGCCACCGCCCGCATGCTGGCGGCAAGCGGCGTCCAGGTGGTCGCGGTGGCGCGTCGCGTCGCGCTGATCGAAGCGCTGGCCAAGGAGGTCGCGGCCGGCGGCGACGGCAGCATCATCCCGATGGCGGCGGACTTTTATGATCCGGAGGCGCCCGAGCGCGTGGCGGGCGAGGCCCGCCGCCTGCTCGGCCATGTCGATATCCTGATGAACGCCGCCGGGCAGAGCCGCCCGGTGCCGTTCGAGGCCACTCGGGAGCAGTGGGAAGAAGGCATGGTACTCAACTTCTACCGCATCCGCGAGCTGACGCATGCGGTTGTGCCGGGCATGCGCGAGCGGGGTTTTGGGCGCATCGTGACGTTCACGGGCACCTCGGAGCCGCGCATGCTCAACGCTGCCTTCACCGCCAAGGCCGCGGTCCACGTCTGGTCCAAGGGTCTGTCGCGGGCGCTGGCGCCGCACGGCATTACCGTGAATTGCCTGCAGCCCGGCCGCATCCACAGCGAGCAGATGAAGCTCCGGTATCCGACAATGGAAAGCGAGCTTGAATATTCGCGCGCGGAAATCCCGATCGGACGCTTCGGCGAGCCGGACGAGATCGCCGCCGTGGCGATCTTCCTCGCCTCGCCGCTCGCGAGCTACGTGACCGGCACAGTGATTCCGGTCGACGGCGGCTCCAGCCGCTTCGCGTTCTAGATCGCGATGCCGCCCGGCCCGGCGCAGAGCGGCGCGCCCACGGTGCTCGAGAGGCTCGCTGCGCTGGTGCACGCCGTGCGGTTCGAGGAGCTGCCGGCGGACGTGATCGCCGCCGCCAAGGCCCGCGTGCTCGATACGCTGGGCTGCGCGTTCGGCGCGCTGCACAGCGATGTCGGCGAGGCCGTGCGAGGGATGGCGGCCGAATGCGGCGGCGCCGCGCAGGCGACGCTGATCGGCAGCGGCGAAAAAACCTCCGCTCCCCTCGCCACGCTCGTCAACGGCAGCCTGCTGCGCTACCTCGACAGCAACGATTATTATTTCGGGCGCGACCCGGCCCATCCCAGCGGCAACCTCGCGGTCGCGCTCGCGGTCGGCGAATGGCGTCGCCGCAGCGGCCGCGACCTGCTTGCCGCGCTGGTCGCAGCCTACGAGGTCCACGTGCGGCTGAGCGATTTTGCCGGCGAACCCTCGCTGTGGCGGCGCGGCTGGCATCACTCCAGCAATGCGCAGTTCGCGAACGCCGCGGCCGCCTCGTGTCTGCTTTGCGACGACGTGACGCGCACCGCGCACGCCATGGCGATCGCCGGCAGCCACCAGAACACGCTGGCGCAATTGCAAAGCGGCGCGATCTCGATGATCAAGGGCACCGCCGAGGGCTGGGTCGCCAAGGCCGGCGTCGAAGCCGCCTTGCTCGCGCATCACGGTGTCACCGGCCCGCTGGCGTTGATGGAGGGCGCCGCCGGCTGGGGCGCGAGCGTCGCCGGCGCGGTCGATTTCGAGGCGCTGTGCGCGCCGCTCGAGGGCCGCTATCGCTTGCCGGAGACCAGCATCAAGCCGTATCCGGCCGTCGCCAGCGCCACCGCGGCGATCCGTGCGGCGATCGAATTGCATCGCTGCGGGCTCCCCGCGCCGGAGGCGATCGAGCGGATCGTGGTGCGGCTGCCGGCCTTCGCGCTGGCGACGCCCTCGGCCGACGCGGCGCGCCGCCATCCCGCGCGCATCGAGAGCGCGCAGCACAGCTTCTACTATTGCGTCGTGATTGCGCTGTTGGACGGCGCCTGCGGCGAGGCCCAGTTCGCGCCGGCAAAGCTCGCCGCGCCGGCGGCGCAGTCTCTGCTGGCAAAAGTCGAATTGCAGGAGGATGCCGAGTTCACCGCGCTGTGGCCGGGGAGTGCCGGCGGCGCGGTCGAACTTAAGCTGCGTGACGGCACCTCGAGCGGCCGCCGCTATCCCTATCCGCCCGGGCACCCGCGCCTCGCGCTGACCGAACAGGAGCTTGCGGCGAAGTACCACGACTATGCCGACCCGGTGCTGACGCGTGCGGGGGCGCTGGCTTTGCGCAGGGCCGTTGACGATCTCGACGCCTGCGACGATCTCGGCGAGTTCGCGCGCCTGTTCGCCCCGGCGCTGCTGGCAGCGAACGAAATGCGCCCGGGAGAGATCGATGTCGCGGCCGATTGAAACGCCGCACGGCCGCGCCATGCGATGCAAGGCCGCGCGGCTCGTCGTCCTCATCGCCCTGTTGCTGCCGGCGCCGCATTGCCTCGCGCAGGACTATCCGACGAGGCCCGTTCACCTGATCGTGCCATTCCCGCCGGGCGGCGTCGCCGACATCATCGCGCGGCCGATCGCCGAGCGGCTCTCGAGGTCGCTCGGCGAGCCGGTGGTAGTGGAAAATCGCGGCGGCGCCACCGGGACGCTCGGCGCGTCCTACGTCGCGCATGCCGCGGCCGACGGCTATACGCTGCTGCTCGGCACCACCAACGAAATCGCCATGAGCCCGCCGCTCTATCCGTCGCTGCCCTACGACCCGACCACGGCATTCTCGCCGGTCACCTCGGTCGCGGTGTTTCCGAACGTCCTCGTGGTGGCGAGCGACGCCCCGGCCAGGACGCTCGCCGACCTGGTGGCGATGGCGCGCGCCAAGCCCGGCGCGCTGACCTTCGCGTCGTCAGGCATCGGCAGCACCAATCATCTGACTGCGGAGCTGTTTTCGCGTCAGGCCAACGTCACCATCCTGCACGTTCCCTATAAGGGCGGCGGTCCGGCATTGACGGACGTCTCCGGCGGCCAGGTCACGGCGATGTTCGCCACGCTGCCCTCGGCGATCGGGCTGATCCAGGGCCACCGGCTGCGCGCTCTCGCGGTTACCGGCCTCGAACGCTCGGCCGCGCTGCCGGATGTGCCGACCGCCAAGGAGTCCGGCATGCCGGATCTGGTCGTGACCACGTGGAACGGCGTTCTGGCGCCCGCGGGCACGCCGGCGCCGGTGATCGCGCGCCTGCATCAGGGGCTGGCGGACGCGGTTTCCGACCCCGCGCTCAAGCAGATTTTCGGCGCGCTCGGCGCCGAGACCGAATTGATCACGCCGGAGGAGTTCGCGCAGCGCATCCGCCGGGATTTCGACGGCTGGTCCGGCATCATCAAGCAATCCGGCATTGCGGTGCAGTGAGCCCCCGCTCGCGGTGGCAGGCAACGGAGCAGGCATGGGCGTATTGCTGGGAAGCGGAGCGCTGGTGCTGTGGCTTGATGTGGCGCCCGAACTCGATCGCGAAACGGACGCCTGGTATGTCGACGAGCACATGCCGGAGCGCATCGATGTCGGCGGCTATCTGCGGGCGCGGCGCTATCGCGCGATCGAGGGCGCGCCGGCCTATCTCACTCTGTTCGAGGCGCACACGCCGGCCGCGCTGGCGAGCGAGGGCTATTTGCGCCTGGTCGGCCGGATCAGCGAGCAGTCGCGGCGTATCCGTGCCGGCTTTTCCAACGTGGTCCGCAACGCGTTCACGGTGCGCCAGAGCCGCGGCCGCGGCATCGGCGCGATCCTCGCCAGCCTGCGCCTCGCTGCGCGTGACGGCGCCGATGCGGCCGCCGCCGCCGCCGCGCTCGATGCGCAGGTGCCGGGCCTTCTGCGCCGGCCAGGCTTGGTCGGCGTGCATTGGCTGCAAGCGGCGCCGGCGGTGCGCCAACAAATGGACGCGGTGCGCGCGGTCGGCCAATCCGACGCCGCCGCCGATTACGCCTTGCTGATCGAGGCGACCGACCCGCGCGACGTTCATGAGTTGCGCCGCGATGTTATCTCGGCGGCAGCGCTCGAACGATTGGGCTTCGCCGAGCAGAGCTTCGCAATCTACGGCCTGCTGTACGAGGTATCGGCCCGCGGCGCCGAAAGCTTGCTGGGAGACCGACAGTGAGACATTCGATCATGCTTGCGATGGTGCTTCGCGGCCTGGCGCTGCTAGCGCTCCTGCTGTCGGGCCTGCCGGGCAACGCCGCGCTGGCCGCGGATTATCCGGTGCGGCCGATTCACTGGATCGTACCCTATCCGCCGGGCGGCACCACGGACGTGCTGGCGCGCGACGTCGCGCAGGCGGTCGCACAGGCGCTCGGCCAGCCGATCGTGATCGACAACCGCGGCGGCGCCGGCGGCCAGCTCGCGATGAACGCCGTCGCCAAAGCCACTCCGGACGGCTATACGCTCCTCGTCAGCGACGCCAGTCTCGCCACCGCGCCGAGTCTCTACCGGCAGCTGTCGTTCGATCCGGTCAAGGACCTGCAAGCAGTGGCGCGGTTTGCCACCGTCGCGCACATCGTCGTCGTCAATCCGCAAAACCCCGCGAAATCTCTCGGCGAGCTGATCGCGCTGTCAAAGCGCGCGCCCGGCAGTCTCAACTTCGGCTCCGGCGGCGTCGGTTCGCCGCTGCATCTTGCCGGCGAGGCGCTACGGATGGAAAGCGCGATGGCGTGGACGCATATTCCTTATAAGGGCGCGGCGGCGGCCATCCTCGCCGTGATCGGCAACGAGGTGCAGGTGGCGACGCCGTCGCTGCCCGCGGCGCTGGGCTTCGTGCAGGCCGGCCAATTGCGCGCGCTTGCGGTCATGAGCCCGCAGCGGCTCGCGGTGCTGCCCGACGTGCCGACCGTCGCGGAGCTGGGCTATCCGAAGGCGACCGTCCAAGGTTGGGTCGGGCTGCATGCGCCCGCGGGCACGCCCGCGCCGGTCGTGAGCATCCTGGAAACGGCTGTAACCGTGGCCCTGCAAGACGCCGCGCTGCGCGAGCGTCTGGCCGGGCAGGGCGCCGACATCGCGGTGCAATCCGGCCCCGCCTATGCGGCGTTCGTGGCCGACGAAGCCCGGCGCTGGAAGCTGGTGGTGGAGGCCGCGGGTATTGAGCAGCAATAACCGGCGGGCGCAGCGCCCTCGACGGTCACGCCCTGGGCCGCTTGTCTTTGCCGCAGCTACGATGTACCCGAAATCGCTGCAGCGGCCGCCGCTGCGCTTGGAGGTTCTGTGTCGGCGCGTGTCCTTCCGCTTGTTCTGCACGGCAGCGCCGGACCGACGCGCCGCAACGTCCAGGTCGATCGTCTCGTGGTCGCCGGCTGGACCGGGCGCGATCGCGCCGCCGTCGAGAAGCATATCGCCGAGCTCGAAGCGATTGGCGTCAAGCGGCCGGCGACGACGCCGATCTTCTATCGCGCATCGGCGGCGCGGCTCACCACCGACGACGCCATCGAGGCACTCGGCGACGCCTCGAGCGGCGAGGCGGAGTTCGTCCTCCTTCGCCACGGCGGCCTCCTGTGGGTCGGCGCCGGCTCCGACCACACCGACCGCGAGGTGGAGAAATACGGCGTGTCGGTCTCCAAGCAGATGTGCGACAAGCCGATCGCGGCGGCGTTCTGGGCCTACGACGACGTCGCCGCGCACTGGGACAAGCTGCTGCTGCGCGCCTACATTGCCGAGCACGGCGCGCGCACGCTTTATCAGGAAGGGCCGGTGACCGCGATGCTCGACCCGCTGGTGCTGGTCGATGCGTTCGCCGGCAACGCCGGTCTCGAAGAGGGCACGCTGATGTTCTGCGGCACGCTCGCCGCGCGCGGCGGGATACGGCCGTCGGTGGAGTTCGCGTTCGAGCTCGACGACCCGGTGCTCGGGCGCAAGATCGAGCATCGCTACCGGACCAACAACTTGCCGCTGCTCGGATGAATCGAGAGGAGCCAACGCTATGCCGATGAACAAGCCGCATCTCGAATTCCACAAGGTCGACATGAATCAGGGCTGGGCGACGCCGCCCGGCTACCCCGCCGGCATCCAGCAGAAGATCCTGGCGAGCGATCTTAACGAGACCGGCAAGATGGGCAGCCGCACGCGGCTGCTGCGCTTCGCGCCCGGCGTCTACACCACGGCGCCGTTCGTGCACGATCACTGGGAAGAGGTGTATCTCGTCTCCGGCGATCTGATCGTCGGCAACGACGACAAGGGCAAAGGCGGCGAGCCGTTCCAGGCGCCGACCTATGCGTGCCGGCCGCCGGGCGTCCATCATGGGCCGTTCAAATCCGACAGCGGCTGCCTCCTTTACGAGATCCACTATTACGACGAGAGCAAGAAGTAGGGCGGCCGAGATCGCCACGGCGCGCCGCGTCCATCCTGCAAACATGCCCATCCTGCAACACCATGAGGACGCCATGCTGGCACCGGAGCAGACAAAACAGACGACGCCCGTGCTGCGGCCATTCCTTGCCGCGACGCGGCGCTTCGCGTCGGGGCAGGACACGCCCAGCCAGTTTCTGGAACGCTCGCTCGCGCTGCTCGAGCAATGGGAGCCGCGGATCGGTGCCTTCGTGCGCACCAATCTGCCGGCGGCCCGCGCCGCCGCCGAGCGCTCGACCGCACGCTGGCGCGCCGGCAAGCCGCTGTCGCCGATCGACGGCATGCCGGTCGGCATCAAGGACATCATCGAGACGGTCGACATGCCGACCGAGATGGGCTCGGCGCTCTATGCCGGCTGGTGCTCGCAGAAGGACGCCGCCAGCGTGCGCGCGCTGCGCGACGCCGGCGCTGTCATCATCGGCAAGACGGTGACCACCGAGTTCGCGGCTTCCGAGCCGCGCGGCACGCGTAATCCATGGAACGTGGCGCATACGCCCGGCGGCTCGTCGAGCGGCTCGGCGGCGTCCGTCGCGGTCGGCATCGCCAGCGCGGCGCTCGGCACCCAGGTGATCGGTTCGACCATCCGGCCGGCGAGCTTCTGCGGTTGCGTCGGCTTCAAGCCGAGCGTGAACGCGCTCAACCGCGAAGGCAGTCACGACTATCAGAGCCAGAGCTGCACCGGCATCCTGGCGGCTTCGCTCGACGATGCGTGGCAGGTCGCCTATGAGATCGTCGCCCGGGTCGGCGGCGATGCCGGCACCGCGGGCCTGCAGGGCCCGGACCAGGCGCCACCGGCGAAGAAGCCGCAGACGCTTGCGGTGCTCGAAACCGCCGGCTGGGACGCTGCGGCCGCGGACGCCAAGCGGAGCCTCGAAGAGTGCGTGGCGCGCCTCAAAGCCGCCGGCGTCGAGATTCGAACCCGTCACAACGATAAGGCCGTCGCGGCGCTGGAGGCCGAGCTCGTCAAGGCGCAGGAACTCTCGCATCGCTGCAACGGCTGGGAGGGGCGCTGGTTCTTCCGCAGCATGCGCGATCGCGATGCCGGCAAAAAACTGGGCCGCATCACGATGGAGCGCGCCGACAAATTCGAGGATCTGACGCTCGCCCAGTACCGCGCCGATCTCAAGGAGCGCGCGCGCATTCGCGCCGTTTATGCCGCGCTCGCCGCGACCTGCGAGGCTTGCGTCACGCTCGCCGCGCCCGGCGGCGCGCCGCAGGGACTTGGCTGGACCGGCAATCCGGAATTCGCCGTGCCGTCTTCGCTGCTTGGCGTGCCGGCCTTGTCGCTGCCGCTATTCGAGGTCGACGGCATGCCGCTCGGCCTGCAGGTGATCGGCTATTTCGATCGCGATGCCGACGCGTTTGCGGTCGCATCCTGGCTGATGCAGGCGCACTGAAAGCGCGGCGATGGCGGAGCGCATCCTTCCTCCCGGCCCTTCCCCGCGTGCGGCGGAGGGCAAAGCGGGGGATGCCGCGCTTGCGCGCTACCGCGAAGCGCCGGGCGCTGCGCGCACCTATCACGATCTGCACGAGCATGTGCTGGCGCTCGCGCAAGCCGGCCTCCTCGTCGTCGTCGAGGAGCCGATCAACAAAGACACCGAAATGCACCCGCTGGTGCGCTGGCAGTACCGCGGCGGCATTGCCGAAAGCGAGCGCCGGGCGTTCCTGTTCACGCAGCCGACCGACGGCAAGGGCGCCCGTTACGATATCGCCGTGCTGGTGGCGGGGCTCGCCGCCAATCCGGAAGTCTACCGCCTCGGCTTCGGCCGCCCGCTCGCGGAGATCGGCGCCGCCTGGGTCGCGGCGCTGGCCGCGCCGATCGAGCCGCGCCTCGTCGCCGCCGCGCCCTGCCATGAGGTCTGCATCAGCGGCGAGGCGCTCGACGCTCCCGGCAACGGCCTCGACGGCCTGCCGGTGCCGATCTCGACGCCGGGCTTCGACAATGCGCCGTATCTGTCCGCCGGACACTACATCACCAAAGACCCGGACAGCGGCCGGCAGAACGTCGGCAATTATCGCGGCCAGCTCAAGGCGCCGCGCCGGCTCGGCATGAATCCGTCGGTCGAATTGCGCGCCGGCATCTACGCGCACTGGCTCAAATACAAGGCCCGCGGCGAGCCGATGCCGTGCGCCGTCGTGGTCGGCTGCCCGCCGGTCGTGTCCTATGCGGCGGTGCAGAAAATGCCAGAAAACCTCGACGAGCTCTGGGTCGCCGGCGCGCTCGCCGGCTGCCCGATCAACGTGGTGCGGGGCAAGACCGTCGATCTGCTGGTGCCGGCGGAAGCCGAGATCGTCATCGAAGGGCTGATCGACACGGAGTTTTTGGAGCCGGAGGCGCCGTTCGGCGAGTCCCACGGCTACGTCAATCTGCAGGAGTACAACGCCTTCATGAACGTCACGGCGATCACGCGGCGCCGTCACGCCATCCTGACCTCGTTCATCAGCCAGGTGACGCCGAGCGAATCGAGCGTCATCCGGCGCGTCGCCATGGAGCCGGTTTTCCTCCATCACCTGCAATCGGTGCTCGGCGTCAAGTCGGTCGAGCGCGTCGCCATGCACGAGCCGCTCACCAGCCTTTATGCCGTGATCGGCATTCAGTTCGCGCGCGGCACCCCGCAATCCGAAATCTGGCGCGCGCTCGACGGCGCCTCGACGCTGCATCGCTTCGCCGGCAAGTGGATCATCGCGGTCGATGAGGACATCGATCCGCACAATGCCGACGCGCTGTTCTGGGCCATGTCCTATCGCTGCCAGCCGCAGCACGATCTGCACGTGGTGCCGCACCGCCATCCCGGCCACGGCCCGCGCGGGCCGCGCGACGGCGGTGAGACCGCAGCCGTGCTGGTCGACGCCACGCTCAAGGAAGCCTTCGCGCCGGTGGCGCTGCCCAGGCGCGAGTTCATGGAGCGGGCGAAGGCGATCTGGGAGCGGCTCGGCCTGCCGCAGCTCAAGCCGGAAAGCCCGTGGCACGGCTACGAGCTCGGCCACTGGCCCGCGGAGCTCGAACGCCAGGCGCGCATGGCGACGCAAAGCGACTACTTTGCGCTGGGCCGCGAAATGGGCAATCAAAGGCGAAGCGACGTCGCGATGAACACGCCGGTCACGCGCAACGACGAGTCGTAGGGCGGCCGCGGCGGCCCACAGCGCGTGACTCGCGCGGTCCGCCTCCCGGACGAGCTTGCCCGGCCTGCGAAACAAGGAAAACAGATGCGCTACATCGATGCCTTCAATCATTTCTTTCCGAAGCGCTATTACGAGGCGCTGCTGGAGACGCCGGCGGGCGCCAAGGACCTCGGCAAGCGCGTGCGCGGCATTCCGGCGCTGTCGGACCTCGAACTGCGGCTGCGCATCGTCGAATCGTTCGAGAACTACACGCAGCTGCTGTCGCACGGCCTGCCGCCGATGGAGCGGCTGTGGGGGCCGGACAAATCGCCGGAGATGGCGAAGATCGCCAATGACGGCCTCGCCGAGATCGCCGCCAAGCATCCCAGGCACTTCGTCGGCTGGTCGGCGCTGCTGCCGATGAATGCGCCGCAGGCGGCAGCCGCGGAGGCGGAGCGCGCGCTGAAGAACGGCGCCAATGCGGTGCAACTCGCCACCAACGCCAACGGCGTTGCGCTCGACGAGCCGCAGTTCCGGCCGATCTTCGAGATCATCGCCAAGTCCGGCAAGCCGATCCTGCTGCATCCCGCGCGCACCCGCGACATGCCCGACTATCCGAGCGAAAAATATTCGAAATACGAGATCTGCAGCGTGCTCGGCTGGCCCTACGAGACCGGCGTGACGCTGGCGCGGCTGGTGTTCTCGGGGATCATGGACAGCTATCCGCAGCTCAAGGTGATCGCGCATCATCTGGGCGGCGTCATCCCGTATCTCGAGGGCCGCATCGGCCACTCCTTCGACCAGCTCGGCGTGCGCACCTCGGACGAGGACTACGGGGCGATCTTGAAGTCGCTGAAGAAGCGGCCGTTCGACTACTTCAAGGATTTTTATGGCGACACCGCCGTCGAAGGCGCCCGCGCGGCGACGGTCTGCGGCATCGATTTCTTCGGTGCCGACCACGTGGTGTTCGCGTCCGACTGCCCGTTCGACAAGGAGAAGGGGCCCGGTTACATCCGCGACACCATCAAGGTCCTCGAGTCGCTGCCGCTGTCGGACGCCGCACGCGAGAAGATCTGTTACCGCAACGCCGAGGAACTGTTCGGACTCGCGCCGCGCAATCAAGGCTAGGCGCCCATTCAGCCGTCATGCCCGCGCTTGTCGCGGGCATCCACGTCTTGTTGCGGTGTTGAGGAAGGCGTGGATGGCCGGAACAAGTCCGGCCATGACGGAACTTTGCGCGCGGGCCGGTTTCGTCAAGCAAAGATGCAACTTCCCGACAGGCGCGGGGGTTAACTGCGGACGGCAGAATTCCTGCACGCCGCCGACCCTGCGCCGTTGCCCGATGCCGCCCGCAGAAAACGGGTGGGTTTTGCCGCCGCTGCTCACATATCAGGAGCGTGTACCGAAGGATGACGATGAACCATGCATAGCTTTCCAGCCGATCATCAGCAATTCCGCGATGCGGGTGCGCCGAGCCGTTCCGCGGCTCGTTCCGGATTAGCCGGGCCGCTGACGCTTGCGGCAATGAGCATCGGTTACGGCGTCGTTCAGCTCGATGTCACCATCGTCAACACCGCCCTCAACAGCATCGGCTCCGCGCTGGGCGGCGGCGTGGCCGAGCTGCAATGGGTCGTCAGCACCTATACGATCGCGTTCGCGTCGCTGATCCTGACCGCCGGCGCGGTGGGCGATCGCATCGGCGCCAAGCGCGTCTTCATGGCCGGCTTCAGCGTCTTCACGGCGGCATCGCTCGGCTGCGCGCTGGCGCCGACCGCCGCCGTCCTGATCGCGGCGCGCGCGGCGCAAGGGATCGGCGCGGCAATCCTGGTGCCGAGCTCGCTCGCGCTCCTCAACCACGCCTATCCGAACGACCGCGAGCGCGGCCGCGCGGTGGGCATCTGGGCCGCGGGAGCGAGCCTTGCGCTCACCGCGGGGCCGCTGGTCGGCGGCGCGCTGATCGCGCTCGTCGGCTGGCGCAGCATCTTCCTGGTCAACCTGCCGATCGGCCTCGCCGGGCTGTGGCTGACGTGGCGCTATGCGACCGACACGGCCCGCGGCGCGCGTGAACTCGATCTGCCGGGGCAGGCCGCGGCGATCGGCGCGCTCGGCGCGCTCGCCGGCGCGATCATCGAAGGCGGACGCGTCGGCTGGGACAATGCCTGGGTCCTTGCCGGCTTTGGCGCCTTCGTTGTGCTCGTCGCGTTGTTCGTGATCCAGGAACGTCGCGCGCGGCAGCCGATGCTTCCGCTCTCGTTGTTCACCCACCGCCTGTTCGCGCTGACCGCGCTCGACGGGCTCCTCGTCAACATCGCCTTTTACGGATTGATCTTCGTGTTCAGCCTGTACTTCCAGCAGGTCAACGGCCTGTCGTCGTTCGCGACCGGGCTTGCTTTCGTGCCGATGATGGCGGCGGTGCTGCCGGTCAATCTCATCGCGCCGCGCCTCGCCGAGCGATATGGCGCGCCGGCAACCATCGCCGCCGGCGCGCTGATCGCGGCCGCGGGCTGCGTCGCGTTGCTCGGCATCGGGCGCGGCACCAGCTATTGGGCGATATGCGCCCAGTTTCTCGCGCTCGGCGGCGGTCTCGGCCTGATAGTCCCGCCGCTGACCTCGACCTTGCTCGGCAGCGTGGAGAAGTCGCGCTCGGGCCTTGCGGCCGGCGTCCTCAACTCCGCGCGGCAGACCGGCAGCGTGCTTGGCGTGGCGCTGTTCGGCTCGCTGATCGGCCGGACCGATTCATTTCTGTTCGGCGCCAAGGCGGCGCTCATCGTCTCGGCGCTGCTGTTGACGACCGCGGCGGCGGCCATCGCGATCGGCGGCCGCGGGAAGAAAAAGAAAAGCAACCCAGCCACTGTGCCAAGCCTCCGTCACCCTGAGGTGCGAGCGTAGCGAGCCTCGAAGGGCGACGGCACCCAAGTCGGCTGTTGCCGACTTGGGCACTTGAAATCCCGAAATCGGACAGACCCGATTTCGAATGGCGCCCGGGCCGCATCCTTCGAGGCTCGCGCTGCGCGCGAGCACCTCAGGATGACGGGGTAGGGCGTGCGCGCGGGGGAGAAGTCGATTTTCACTTCTCGTCGACGATGCGCGCGCGCAGCGTGCCGATGCCGGTGATCTCGACTTCGAGCGTATCGCCGGCCTTCATCCACAGCGGCGGCGTGCGGCCGTGGCCGACGCCTTCGGGCGTGCCGGTGGCGATGACGTCGCCGGGTGCGAGTGCGGTGAAGTCCGAGCAGAAGGCGATGATCTGCGGGATCGAATAGATCAGCAGATCGGT
>Ga0182024_10006417_pt1 | contig 25841 bp, 22 predicted proteins | sample P32metaG_FD_120480 | JGI IMG/M metagenome (GOLD analysis project Ga0182024, IMG submission 120480) | Permafrost microbial communities from Stordalen Mire, Sweden - P3-2 metaG (Illumina Assembly) | ecosystem: Environmental > Terrestrial > Soil > Wetlands > Permafrost | place: Sweden: Stordalen... | reverse complement strand
GCTCACTCGTTGCCGTTCCTTCTGACTCAACGCGAATGTCTCCTGTCTCATGGGGTGACATTTTCACGTTGCTGTTAAGGGGTGACAGAATTATGGAGCTAAGACACGGTCAACCGGGCCGCCTTGACTTGCTGCCGTGCGCGTCGCAAACTTTGGGGCTATGGCTCACATCTACATGCATTTTGATTTTGGCGCGGACGAAGAAAAAGCTCAGGAAGCGCGCCACAAGCTGGACGTCTGGAAGCAGGCATTTCGTCTGGACAAGAAATTGCAGTACAAGCTGGATCGCCCGGAAGACGAGAGCGCGGAGGAAACTGCGGCTGAGGATAGCGAGGCGGCTGCAAAAGAAGAACCGGAGAGCAAGTCTAAAGGGCACGCGCGAAAGGCCGAATCTGGTGGACTGGACTCGGAAGAAAATGGCAGCGGCAATGTCAGCTTGCTGGTGAGATTGTACTTTTCCAGCCACGAAAAGCTCTCCGAGCAGCGCTGGCTCGATCGCATACCTACAGAAGAGCCCTTCAAAAGCGCGTCGCCAAAAGTCATTCGCAAAGGACAGGCGGGTTTTGACGAAGCGGTAAAGCAATTTTCCGATTTGAATTGATGACCCCAGCGAACGAATGATCCTACGGGACAGTGTAGTCATTCGGCTATTAGTCCGCTATTCACGGGCGATATGGTTTTTAAAAATTCGTTATAATAGAGTTCCGCAGCGGAGTAAGGCTTCCATCTCATCGCGAGGTTGGCCCGAATGGCGTTACAAACGCGCGTCAAAGCTGCCAAGTTTGACGCACCCAAACTGCACGGGCTAGATCGCGACACGCTTATTCGTCTGTACCGCACCATGTATATGTCGCGGAAACTGGACGATCGCGAAATTCAGCTCAAACGCCAAAACAAAATTTTCTTCCAGATATCCAGCGCCGGCCATGAGGCCGTCACGGCCGTAGCTGGTTTGCTGCTGAAGCCCGGAGTGGACTGGATCTATCCTTACTACCGCGACCGCGCCCTGTGCCTCATGCTGGGCGTCACGGCCGTTGAAACGCTGCTCCAGGCGGTCGGCGCTAAAGATGACCCCAGTTCGGGCGGGAGGCAAATGCCTTCGCATTGGGGGCATGCCAAGTGGAATATCGTCAACCGCTCGTCCTGCACCGGCACGCAGTTTGTGCAGGCCGTGGGCGCAGCGGAAGCGACTCTGTATTTTCAGCAGCGTCCCAAGGCGCTCGCCAAGGCAAAAAAGGCCCCCCTGGGAGAGCACGTCAATTATGAAGATAACGAAATTGTGTACGTGTCTTCGGGCGATGGAGCGACCAGCGAAGGCGAATTCTGGGAATCGCTAAACGCGGCGTGCGCCAAGAAGCTTCCGATGTTTTATCTTATCGAAGATAACGGCTACGCGATTTCTGTGCCGGTCGAGGTGCAGACGGCAGGCGGCAGCATCTCCAAACTAGTGCGGGGCTTCCCGGGTCTGCACGTTGCGGAATGCGACGGCACCGATCCGATGGAAAGTTATGCGGTGTGCCGTGAAGCCATTCAATATTGCCGCGACCGTCGCGGTCCTTCGCTGGTCCACGCCCAGGTGACGCGGCCCTATTCGCACTCGCTCTCCGACGACGAAAAATTGTATAAATCGCCCGAAGAGCGGGAAAAGGAAGCGCATCGCGATCCGATTTCCAAGTTCGCGCTTTTTCTGGTGCGCGAAGGTTTGCTGGACCAAAAGCAAATCGAAGATCTCGAAGCGGAAATCGACAACGAAGTGCGCGATGCGGCGGATCAGGCGCTGGCCGCTGAAGTGCCTACCGTCGAATCGATTCCAGTAAGCGTATATTCGCCGGACATCGATCCAACTTCTACAGCGTTCGAATCGCAACCGCAATATCAGGGCGCGCCGAAAACCATGGTGGAAATGGTGGCGGCTACACTGTCGGATGAAATGGCTCGCGACGAGCGCATTACCGTGTTTGGCGAAGACGTGGCGGACGCCAGCCGCGAGGAAAATCTGAAGCACGTAAAAGGGAAGGGCGGGGTCTTCAAAGCCACAGCGGGATTGCAGCGCAAATACGGCGCGGATCGGGTCTTCAATTCGCCGCTCGCCGAAGCGAGCATCGTGGGCCGCGCCATAGGCATGGCTACTCGCGGGCTGAAACCCGTAGCCGAAATACAATTCTTCGACTACATCTGGCCGGCCATGATGCAGCTTCGCAATGAACTTTGCGTCATGCGCTGGCGCTCGAATGGCAACTTCAAGTGCCCGGCGGTGATTCGGGTGGCCATCGGAGGTTACCTGACCGGCGGCGCCGTCTATCACAGCCAGAGCGGGGAATCGATTTTCACGCATTGCCCGGGCTTGCGCGTGGTCATGCCGTCCACGGCACTCGATGTGGCCGGTTTGCTACGCACAGCGATTCGTTGTGACGACCCGGTGATGTTTCTGGAACATAAGCACCTCTACCGCCAGCCGTATAACCGTTCGGAGTATCCCGGTCCCGATTACACCGTTCCATTCGGCAAGGCGCGCATCGTCACCGAAGGCACGGATGTCAGCATCATCACGTACGGAGCGCTGGTGCATCGCGCTGAAGTAGCCGCTGCGCAACTCGGGCGCGAAGGCACGTCGGTCGAGATCATCGACCTGCGGTCGCTGTCGCCATACGACTGGGAAGCCATCGCCGCATCGGTGCGCAAAAACCATCGCGTGATCGTGGCTTACGAAGATATGTTCAGTTGGGGCTACGGCGCAGAAATTGCGGCGCGCATCGCGGATGAACTATTCGAAGAACTGGATGCTCCCGTGAAACGCGTTGCCGCGATGGACACGTTTTGTGCCTACCAGCCGAGCCTTGAAGATGTGATCCTGCCGCAAACCTCGCATCTCATCAACGCCGTCAAACAGCTTCTCGAATACTAGAGCCCGCTTAATTGCTGGCATTATGGGATTTAAGCGGATGCAACTTTTTGCCTTCGTTTGTCGTAATATTCAGTGAGGACACAACCTGTGGAGGTGTCTCATGATCTGCCCCAATTGCCAAAAAGAAATCGCTGACCATTCGAATTTCTGCTACAACTGCGGCGCCCGCCTGTCGGCCACCGCCCCGGCAGCGGCTCCCTATCCGCCCGTTGTGAGCACCGTGAAGCGTCTGACGCGTTCCAGCACGGATAAGAAAATCGCAGGTGTGTGCGGCGGACTTGCCGAGTACTTCGACCTGGATCCGATGCTGGTGCGCGTTCTCTGGCTGCTGCTGATTTTTTTCGGCGGAACCGGGGTGCTCGCGTACATCATCCTGTGGATCGTGCTGCCGGTGGCGCCTGCGCGCATCGCCGCCAACTCCGTCACCGTAACGCCGTAAGGTCATTGGGCGCAGCCCAGCAATTTCAGTGGTCCGCAGATTCGAATACCCCAGATGCGATACTCGGCTATGCGGCATTCGTTCGTTGTCTCGACTGATTCCCGACCGCCCGCTACTTCGATTTGCTTGGCCGCGGCCCCACACCCGATTCATACAGTCCATAATCCGCCGACAAGCGCCCGGCGCCCACAGTAGCCAATGCAAAGCAGCCCACTGCAAGCGCAAGCGGGAATTCGTAGTTGTGAACCGCCATGACTCCGCCTCCGCTGTGGACCTTCCAGATGGCAATGGCCATTTCTATCGCCAGCAATAACCCGGCGATGCGTGTGAACAATCCGATAATCAGCAATGCGCCGCCAAAGGTTTCGAGCGCCCCGGAGATTTCCGAGAAATAAGCCGGCAACCCATGTTGCACAAACATCCCGCGCATCGCGCCGGGATGGGCCAACTTCGGATATCCGTGAAAAATAAAAATAATTCCCAAGGCTAGGCGAAGCAACAGCAGGCCCAGAGGCTGTAGCGCATTCAAACGTGTCATATATTTTTCTCGATTTCCCAAGCAAATAAATCGTCGTGAAAGCGGATTTTAACAGAAACGAAACAGGTACCGGTTGCAACTCGTGCTCGCACCACATTCAGGTACAATCTCTGCAGAGAATATTCGAGAATGACGTGCGGTTTTCGGGTTCAGAGTTCACTAAACAGCAAGAATTTTCATCGTTTGCCGCTAAGCCTCCTACCTTTGACGCTGACGCTTCTCTCCTTTGAGCGTGCCTTATTCGTTGAGGGTCACGACATTGTGTTGACGGTCCGCTCATGAAGCGCAAGCTGCTGGTCGCCGTGCCCCTGTTGTGTGTCGTGGCGGTCCTGGCGTGGCTTCTGAGGCCCAAGCACGAAACTCTGGGCGAAGGGTACATCAGCGAGCGCAGCGTAACGTTGTGGAGCGGTGTCGCGCAGGTTCGCGAACCTGTGGATACGCTTCACTTTGGCGACCGCGTAGAGATCGTTTCCCGGCACAATGACAACGTCAAAGTGCGGACGGGACCAGGGGAGGTGGGTTGGATCGACGCCCGTTTCCTGATGGATCCGGCGTTGTGGCAGCGAAGCGCGACGCTGTTGACCCAATCCCAAGGCTTGCCCGTCCAGGCTCGTGGGCGCACCAAAGTGGCAACAAATCTTCGAGTCGCGCCAGGGCGCACGCAACCCCGTGTGTACCAATTCGGCCGCGGCATCCCCGTTGAAATCGTTGGTCGTGCGGTGACCGACTTGATTCAGACAGGCGACGAAAAAGAAAAGGAAACTGCGAACGAATCCATCGAGGCAAAAAAGGAAGAACAAAAAAAAGAGGAATGGTTGTTCATCCGGGGCCTGGCCACTCGCCCGCCAGGTGAAAATAACGGACACGCCCCCGACACTACCACTACGACGCAACCCGGCGATCAAACCATTCCCATCGCGGGATGGATCATCGGGCGGTTCGTGGAACTCGATCTTCCCGATGCGGTCAGAGAAGGGACGTCAGCCGCAAACGTTCGCGCCGTGGCATGGTTCGAACTGAACAAGGTTGCTGACCCGTCTGGCGAGAAGCCGCAGTATCTGGTTGCCGGGACGCGCGGCCCTGACTCGCAGCCATGCGATTATACCAATCTCCGTGTCTATACCTGGAATGCCAAAAAGTCGCGCTATGAAACAGCATTCATTGAAAACAATCTATGCGGCCAGATGCCTCTACGGGTCGGAAAGGGGCCCAAGTTAGAACCGGAATTCCGCTTTCGCACCAAAGATAGTGGTTCAGAAGAGCATGTTTACCGCTTGATCCAAACGGTAGTGCGACGAATACCGCAAGGCGGGTCCTCGGCCCCGGCGGTCAAGAAGACCAAAGGCAAAGTTTCCGCAAAGGCCAAGAAAAAGCGATAATCTCCTTCAAATGACTGTTCATATCAATGAAGCCGAAGTCCGTTCGGTCCTGACCATGCCCATTGCGCTGGAAGCGGTGGAGGATAGCCTGCGTAAACAGGGGCGCGGGGATGTTGTTGTGCAGCCCAGGCGCCGTTTCGAATTGCCGCACGGTTTTTACCACTACATGGCTGCTGCCGATTACGCCGGCGGCTACATCGCCGAAAAGCAATACACGTACGTGTCCGGCAAAATCCGCTTTATTGTGCTGCTCTATGAAATCGCCACGGGCGATATGCTGGCGCAAATTGAAGCCGACTACATGGGTCGATTGCGTACCGGCGCGGCGTCCGGAATAGCCACAAAAACTCTGGCACGCGCTGACGCGCGAGTTCTGGCGATTATTGGGACCGGCGGCCAGGCACGCACGCAACTGGAAGCCATCGGCAACGTTCGCAGGCTGAATTCCGCCCGCGCTTATGGCCGCGACGCCGCGCGCCGCGAGAAATTTTGTTCAGAGATGGCCCAACGCATCGGCATCCCGGTTTATGCCGCAGGCTCTGTGTCCGAAGCCATAAACGGCGCAGACATCATCTGTACCGCCACCACGACTTCACAGCCGGTGGTCACCGGGGCCGACATCACCCCGGGAATGCATCTCAACGCGATTGGGGTAAATCATGCCCACAAAAGGGAACTGGACGGCGAGGCAGTAAACCGCGCGGATGTAATCGTGACCGACTCGCTTGAGCAATCTCAGCAGGAAGCCGGCGATTTGATCATGGCCTTCGGGGAAGATGCAGCGCGTTGGTCATCGGTGAAAAGGCTCGCGGACGTGGTGGATGGCAAGGCCGCAGGGAGATCGGACGAATCGCAAGTGACGCTGTTTAAATCTAATGGCATCGCTTCCTGGGACCTGGCCGTAGCGGTGAGGGTGCTCGCGATGGCGCGGGAAAAGAAATTAGGGCGAAAACTGCCGCTCTGGACTAGCTAGAAAAGGAAGCAATACCAAAAAATACCGAGTTGCACATTGATCGACAAAGCATCGGAAATTGCCGCGGCACAGGTTGACAGTACGCAGTGGCTGAGAAACACTGGACACTGCGGTTCCATGAAATTCGCTACTTGACCCCTTTGCTGCAGTAGACTATCACTGGCTAAGCACGCGCAACGTTAAGCGAAATGCGAACACTTCCAGATTATTTGAGAAAAGGCATGAAGCTCGTCATCGTGGGGTGTAATCCCAGCGAGTCTTCCGTGCGCGTCGGGCACTATTATGCGGGCCGGGTGAACCAGTTTTGGCCGGTGCTCTACAAGGGCGGAGTAGTTCCCGAGCCTTTCGATTATCACGACGACAAGCGCGTCATAGAATTTGGAATCGGTCTAACCGATCTGGTAAAGCGCCCCACAAAAACCACCGCCGAGCTTACGCGCGAAGATTTTGCAGAGGGCCGCATCGTTCTTTCGCAACGGCTGGGAGAATTCACACCGCACGTCATCGCTTTCAACGGCAAACTGGCCTTCGAACAATTCGCGCAGCGCAAATGTAAGTTTGGCCTTCAGAAAGAACTTCTGTACGGCGCGCGCGTGTACGTGTTGCCCGAAACGAATACGCAGGACGAGAGTGGCAATACTGAACGCATTCGCCATTTTCGCAAGCTCGCGCAGCTCGTCTCCCGCACGGAAACGGAACGCGGTACAAAGGAAAACTAGGTCCGCACCATGAATGAAGGCACGCAACCCGCGAATGAAGCGTCGCAAGCGGTAAAGGCACCTGATGCACAAACGAACGAGACTAATCAGGGCAATCCACTGGTTCTGGAATCGAAGCAGGATGGCATCGCCACGCTGACGCTGAACCGGCCGGACAAGCTCAATGCCATTAGCAAGGATCTTGCCGTAGCGTTAAACGAAGCGCTGGGCCGGCTTACTACCGACAAATCTATTTACGTGGTGGTTATCACCGGGGCTGGGCGTGCTTTCTGCGCCGGCGGCGACCTTGGAGTCATCGGCGAAGGCCGCAAGCACAACGATACCTCCGAGCTGGAGCCGCTGTTGAGAGCCGGGATGCATGCGGTGCTGAAGATGCGCAGCATGGCACAGCCGGTGATTGCCTCGGTGCATGGAGCCGCCGCTGGCGCGGGCATGAACATCGCGTTGGGCGCCGACATCCGCATCGCCTCTGAAGATGCCTGCTTCGGACAAAATTTCATCAAGGTGGGTCTCTTTCCCGACCTGGGTGGAACATATTTTTTGCCGCAGTTGGTCGGCCCGGCCAAAGCCGCGGAGCTGTTTTATACCGGCGACATGATTGATGCCAAGGAAGCGCTGCGGTTGGGGATCGTGAATCGTGTGGTTCCCAACGATCAGCTTGAGGCCGAAACAAAGAAATTCGCCCAGAAAATCGCGGAATCCCCGTCCGTGTCCATTCGCGCCATGAAAAATGCGCTGTATGGCAGCCGCAAGATCGAACTGGAAAAAGCGCTGGACGAAGAAGTGGAACAGCAGTTGAAATGTTTTAAATCGCCGGAATGTCGCGAGGGCATCAACGCGTTTCTCGAAAAGCGGCCGCCCAAATTTCACAACAAGTAAGACTGTGAAACACCTCGCCGCTGATCTTGGAAATTACTTCTTGGGAAGGATACACGGGCCTTGGATGAACTACAAATTTCGCCGACAGATGTAAAAGCACGCATGGATCGCGGTGAAAAGCTGGTATTGGTGGATGTGCGCGAACCCTGGGAATACGAACTGTGTAGAATCGAAGGCGCAAAATTAGTGCCGCTGGGCTCACTGGCGGCTAATGTAAACGCGCTGCAGGGGGTCGACGAAGTCATTTGCTACTGCCATCACGGCATGCGTAGTCTCGACGCGGCGGCATGGTTACGCTTCCAGGGGATAGAAAAGGCCAAGTCGCTGACAGGCGGCATCGAACGGTGGTCCACGGACGTCGACCCGCACGTGCCGCGATACTGACGACGCCAAGACTAAAACGAACTAGAATTCCTAGCACCTTTGGTGCGATCACAACCCGGAGTCTTCATGCCCAAAGCTAAAATCCGGTTTATTGAGAAGCCCACGTGCACCACGTGCAGAAAAGCCAAAGCGTATCTGGAAAAACTTGGCGTCGAGTTGGAGCCGCGCACTCTCGACAAACAAAAGCTCACTAAAGACGAGCTGAACGAACTCATCGGCGAACGCGACTACAAGCAGTTCTTGAGCACACGCAACGACCTGTACCGCGAGCGCAATATGAAAGAGCGTCCTCCTACACGCACGCAAGCTATTGCCCTGATGGCCGAAAACCCTAATCTGATTCGCCGCCCGGTGGTGATTCGCGGCAAGCGCCTGGTCCTGGGCTACGACGAAGAAGCGTACAAGGAAATTGCAAAGTAGCTGTGGTACGCAAAAACTGATGACCTCACATGTTAAAACCATCGCGGTCATAGGGGCAGGCACGATGGGCAGAGGTATCGCCTACGCCGCCGCCTTCGGCGGCTATGCCACGGTGCTGGAAGACATCTCGCACCAAAAACTCGACGAAGGCGTGCGCTGGATCACGCAATGTTTCGACGAAGGAGTCTCCAGAGGCAAAGTAGACTCCGGTGATCGGGATCGCGCGCTGCCCCTTATCTCCACGGCGACCACCGTGCAGGATGCCATCAGAGGCGCCGATCTGATCATTGAAGCCGTTCCCGAAGAAATGGAGATGAAGTTGGAGCTGTTTACCATCTTCGATAAATTTGCCAAGCCCAACGCCATTTTTGCCAGCAATACGTCCTCGCTCTCCATCAGCGATATGAGCGAACTGACTGTCGCTCGTGAGCGATGCATCGGCATGCACTTCTTCAATCCGGTTCCGAAGATGAAGCTGATCGAACTGGTGAAGACGCCGCTCACGTCCGACGAGACCGTCGCGGCGTGCACGGAAGTTGGCCAGCGTATGGGCAAAGAAGTAGTTCTGGTCGCGGAATCGCCGGGCTTCATAACCACGCGCGTGAACGCGCTGATCGGCAACGAGGCTTTCGCCATGCTGGAAGCGGGCATCGCGTCCGCGCGCGACATCGATAAAGCGTTAAAACTCGGCCTCAATCACCCCATGGGGCCGTTCGAACTAGTCGATCTAGTTGGCCTGGATGTGCGGCTCAGTATTCTTGAATATCTGCACCAAACGCTGGGAGAAAAATATCGTCCTAACAGCCTGCTCAAGGGATATGTCCAGGAAGGCCGTCTTGGCCGCAAAAGCGGCCGCGGCGTCTATGATTATGCTGAGCGTGGTACTCCAGGTGAGAAGGCCTGAGATAAAAGTTGCAAAGCGTATGCTACGGAAAGCGCCACAACCATGAACTCACCGAACGACAAAGTTGTCATCCAGCAAGGCGACCTCACCGAGATGGACACGGACGCCATCGTAAATGCCGCCAATAATGATCTTGTCCTGGGTGCCGGCGTGGCCGGAGCCATTCGCCGCAAGGGCGGTGAGGAAATTCAGCGTGAGTGCGACGCCATCGGCAGCATTCCTGTGGGGTATGCGGCGATTACCGGCGGAGGCAATCTGAAAGCGCGTTTTGTGATTCATGCGGCGAGTATGCAATTGGGTGGGGTCACGTCCGCGGAAGATCTGCGTGGCTCGACGGCTCATGCGTTGCGCATAGCCACCGAGCGAAACCTGAAATCCATCGCGTTTCCGGCCTTAGGCACGGGCATCGCGCGCTTTCCAATGAAAGAGTGCGCGGCCATCATGCTGCACGAAGCCGCCGAGCATCTCAAAACGGAAACGTCTCTGGAGAAAATTTATTTTGTGCTGTTTGATGAAGAAGCCTGCGGAGTATTTCAACGCGCCTGGACTCGCGTTCAGGCCGATAGGAAGAAAGCTGTCGCAGCGGAAGCGTCGAGCAGTTAAGAGACGATTCAACTTCCACCGCAATTCCAACGATTGCGCAATAATTATTGGGACGGGTCAGTGCGCTTCTTGAGCACCGGGCGGTTGCTGTCCGACGGCGGAGGAATAGCCGCCGGTTGCGACGGAATGGCGGTCCCGCCTGCGCCCGGGGCGGCCGCGGTGGTAGCTCCCTCGGAGTAGGGCTTCTTCAAAAATCCTTCCGCCACCTGCTGCGCTCCACCGGTGTTGTCATTGGTTTGCCTGGCCTTGCTGTATTCATTGACGGCGCGCTCGCGCTGTGCCAGTAAATCAAAAATCTTGCCGAGATAGATGTGGCTCCAGACTTCGGTCCACTTTTCTGAAGGCTCGGGGACGGTTTGCAAAGCCTCGCGAAACGCATTTGCGGAAGCCTGGTAATTCTTCTGGTAGAAGAATGCTTCGCCCATCCTGAAATTTGCCAGCGGACGATTTGGTTGGATGGCCAGCGCGCGCTGATACTGACCGACGGCATCATAGTAACGACCCTGCTCGGCGAGTTCTTCTCCGCGTGCCACCGCTGCTCGCGCCCTCAAAGTGGTGCTGGCCTTGAGGATCAGGTTGTTCGGATCGACGTGAATTCCTCCGGGCTTCGGGCGTCCAAAAGTCTCCACCGAGAAATCCGACTCCGATCCAATCACATCAATAGTTTTTATTTCGGGGTTGCCCTCCGTGTCGATGCGTACTTCCACGGGCATGCGGAAAGTATCCAACGGTTGCTTGATTTTGCCGGCGATGCGAAAGCCCTTCGGGGTGCGGTAGACGACATACTCAATCGCGAATTCCGGTATGCCAGTGGAGTTCAGCCACTGCGTAAAAAAGCCGCGGAGGTCTGGAGGAGGTTCGCCATTTTTTGCCAACGCCTGGGCATGCTGTTGCGCCAGGGTAGCGAAGTCCGCGATCGTCGCGCTCTTGCCTTCGTACTTGGTATAGAAATCGTGCAGCAGCGATTTGAAGGCTACGTCACCCATTTGCGCGCGCACCATGTGAAAGATCATGGCGCCTTTGTTCATCACCACCGAGCGATAGTCCGCGGAATACGGCGCGAGACGCGCAGCCTGCGCAATCGGCGCGGCGTCTTCAAACATGAGGGCGCCGACTGCAAATTCGTCGACCGCACGAAGGCCGGCTTCTTTGCCGGCATTTTGCTCCGCATAGAGCGCTTCGGAGTAGCGCGCCAGACCATCGCTGATCCACACATCGTTTGGCGAAGCAGGTAAAACCTCGTTGCCCCACCATTGCGAAGCAACCAGCCGCGCAATGGTGCGGTCATTCGCTTTGGGATCCCACGCCCGTTGGCTCAGCAGCAGCACTCCTGGACCGGAGAAATCACGCAAGGTGTTGTCCGGTATCTGGATTACCGACACAGAAGGGTCAGGCAACGCCCCAAACATATCGGTAAAAACGGTCATGGAGCGCGCCACCGACGCCGCAAAATCGGCGGAGTTCGCGGAGGCCGAGCGCGGCGCATATACCGCCACGTTTACGCCTTCCGCCTGTTGCGGATTCAGTTGAAGATTTCCCGCCACAAAAGTGCCATTGAGCGCAGGATTCTTGCATTCGAAGCTGTAGATGATGCGCGCGCCGTCGATCGGATTTTTTCCCGGCGGAGCAGGGCTGGGCGCTAACGCCTTACCAGTACCCGCGACCGCAAAGCTATCGGGGACATTCAGGTGAAACGTTCCTGTATAGCGGTTCGAAGGGTAGTCTGTCAGCGGAAACCACCGAGACGGCAAGAGCAGGTACGCGCCGTCGTGATTGATCACCGCTGCTCGCACTCCGGGGACCGGGCTGTTTTCTTCGTTGGCCAGTAATCCGCTATACGTAAAGGTGAGTGACAAATGGTCGCCCGCCGCTACCGGCCGGGGGATGGTGACGACGACGAACAAAGGGTTCTGGTGATCGCGCTCAAAAATCACCGACTTGCCATCGGCGGTCTTTACCGACTGCACTTCCATGTTGGGATGCAACTCCACGCGTACGTTACCGGAAACTTCCAGCGCCTTGAGGTCGATCTTGGCGGTAGCGGAAATGGATTGCCGCACAGTATCGAGCGTAGCGGAAACGTCGTAATCCTGAGCGATGAACGCCACCGGACGCGGTACCTGCGCCTGCACCGAACTGGCTAGCAACAACACTGGCACCCACGCCGCCAAGCGCGCTGTTGGCCTTAAAACTCTCCTACGAAGGGCCATCGGACCCCTTTCACATTTTGCATTGGAATCGGTGCGCAGTCTTGCCCACCGCAGCCTCGTCGCTACCTAATAGGATACCAAACCTGTCACTTCGCGTTGCTTTGCGCCAAACGTAACTGGTCCACGATGGCGTCGGCAGCTCTATCCACCGCCCCCGGAGGCCCTAACAACTCTGTTACCTCGGCCAGCCCGCGTCGCATTTTTTCCAGCTTCTCAACGCTCTCTTTGGATGCACCAAGCAGAGAGGTGGCTTCGGCCGCCACACCCTCGGATGTGAAATCGTCTTGAATCAGCTCCGGAACGACGGCCCGGCCGGCGATCAGGTTCACCATGCTGAAGAACTTCGTGCGCACCAGTGGCTTGGCTAGCCGCGCCGTCATGGGCGACAGCTTATAAATCACGATCATGGGCTTCCCGAGCAGTGCCGCCTCCACCGTAGAAGTGCCGCTCGAAACGATAGCGAGGTCGGCGGCTGCGAGAGCATCGTAGGTGGCGCCCTCGACGAACTTCACCGCGCCAGCGGCAAAAAATCCCTCTAACTCTGTCCGCTTCACTCCCGGCGCCACTGCAACCACAGCCTGGATACCTGGCACGGATGCTTTTAATTGGGCGACAGCTTCACCAAGCACGGATCCGTGATAACCAATCTCGCCGCGGCGACTTCCCGGCAAAATCGTAACGATGGGCTTGCTGGCGTCCAGATGGTATTGTTTGCAAAATTCGACTGTCGTCACGCTCGCTGTGACATTGCCGACCAAAGGGTGCCCGATAAACTTTACCGTCACACCCGCATCGCGATAAAACTGCGCTTCAAACGGAAAAATACATAGCGCCAGAGCAAATCGACGCCGCACCAGGTTGGCCCGCCACGGGCGCCACGCCCAGAATTGCGGGCAAATGTAATAAATGTTTCGAATGCCCATGGGAGACAACTTGCGCGCCAAGCGCAGATGAAAGCCTGGGAAATCGGTGAGAATCGCCAACGGAGGTCGCCGCCGCTGCGCCTCATCCACAAGGCGGGCCATCGCCTGGCGCAAGGAAGGCAGGCGTTTCAGAACTTCGGTGATACCTACTACCGACACTTCCGCATAATCCACAACGGTCTCGACGCCAGCCGCGCGCATCTGCGGTCCGCCCATTCCAAACAGCGTGACGTCCGCGCGTTCCTTCAGCGCCGTTGCCAAACGCGCGGCATACATGTCGCCGGAGGCCTCGCCTGCGGAGAGAAGGATAGGCGTAGGAGTCATGTAAGTCTGGAAGAAGCAGGTGGGGAAGTGGTCACGACGGCGGTTGATCTTGCAATGAGCGCGGCAGGCTCAGTCATTAGCCTGAATTGGAAAAGGAAGCGACGCCGGATCAGCCGCGACCGGCAAGTGCAGCTCCTGCTCTTTGTATTGGAGCTGATAAAGCCGGTAATAAATCCCGCGCTGCGCCAGCAACTCTTGATGAGCGCCTTGCTCGCGCAGCCGGCCCTTGTGGAATACCAGAATGCAGTCGGCGTGCTGAATGGTGCTCAGGCGATGGGCAATCACTAGCGCGGTGCGCCCGGACAGCAACCGGTCAAGCGCCTCACGAATTAACAACTCTGTTTTGGTGTCCACGCTGGAGGTGGCTTCGTCGAGAATCAGGAATCTCGGATTGTGCGCTAGCGCCCGGGCAAAATTGATGAGCTGTCGTTGCCCGACCGAAAGCGTCGAGCCGCGTTCGTTCACGGAAGTATCGACTCCACTGGGCAGCGCGCGAATGAAATCGCCCAATCCCACTTCCTTAACGGCATGTTCGACAGCCGAGCGATCGATGCCCGGCGTGCCGAGCCGCACATTGGAGTCGATGGTGCCGGAAAAAAGAAAGGGGTCCTGCAACACAATGCCAAACTGGCGCCGCAGATCCTGCAACTGGATCGCGCGAATGTCGATTCCGTCCAGGAGAATCTGGCCGCGTTGAATGTCATAGAAGCGCAACAACAGCGATATCAGAGTTGTTTTGCCGGCGCCGGTGTGGCCCACAATGGCCATCGTTTGTCCCGGCAGAACACGGAAAGAAACGTCGCGCAGAACCCAATCTTCATCCTTGGGTTCTTCGGAGTGCTTGTAAGAAAACCACACGTTGCGAAACTCAATTTCCCCGCGCGGATCGCGCAGCGGAACGGCCTTGGGATCACTGGAAATCGTCACCGGTTCATCCAGAAGCTTGAAAATGCGTTCCGAGGCCGCCATGGCCGACTGCAGAATGTTGAATTTTTCGCTCAGGTCCTGGATAGGCCGAAAAAATCTCTGCGCATACTGCATAAAGGCTACCAACACGCCGACCGTCAGCGTGTGTGTAGGGGAAAGAATTCTGATTCCGCCAACCCACAAGATCAGCGCAATGGCTGCGACACCGAGAAACTCAACAGTAGGATAGAAAAGCGCAAACGCCAGAATGGCGTCCTTGTACGCCAGCATATGATCGCGGTTGCGCTTGATGAACTCGACGCGCGCGCGACGCTCGCGATTGAAGACCTGCACGATGCTCATGCCGGAAATGTATTCCTGCAGGAAGGCATTGATGCGCGCAATCGCGGTGCGAATGCGCCGGTTGGCTTCGCGGACAAATTGCCGAAAGACAAAAGTGACCAGCAGAATGAGCGGTAAGGCTGCCAGCGCCGCTAGCGCCAGACGCCAATCCAGGTACATCAGCAAACCGGCCATGACCGCCAGCAGAAAAAAGTCGTTGATCATGGTGACCACGCCGGCGGCAAACAAATCATTCAGTGCATCCACGTCGGTGGTTACACGCGTGACCAGCCGGCCGACCGGATTTTTGTCGTAGTAGCTCATCGACAGGCGCTGGATATGCCCAAAAATTTCCTGGCGCATGTCGTACATGGTTTGCTGTCCAACGCGTTGCATGATGCGGATCTGGACGTATTGCGCGAGGAAATCAAAAAATAAAACCAGGAGGTAGATCAGGCTGATCAGCACAAGCCCATGTCGCGCCACAGCCACGTTGAGTCCGTGATGCGCGGCAGGTTCCAGGTAGCGATCGATGGCCACCTGAAATAGCTTCGGCGGCGCCAACTCCAAGGGAGTAACCGCCAGCGTCAATGCCAGGGCCAGAATCACGCGCCATTTGTACGGGCGCATGTATTCCATCAAACGGCGCATCAGCCGCGAATCGTATGCTTTTCCGAGTGCTTCTTCTTCGTGCTGATTACTCATGCGCGTTCGAGTTCTTCTTCCAATAATTGCTTGTGATACAGATCGGAGTAATAGCCACCGCGGGCCAGCAACTCTTCATGCTTGCCGCGCTCAATAATCTGCCCGTCGCGTAACACCACAATCTGATCAGCTTCCTGCACTGTCGAAGTCCGGTGAGAAATCAATATCGTGGTGCGCCCGGCCATGATTCCGCGCAAACGAGAAAGAATCCGCTCTTCGGTCTGGGTATCCACGGCGGAAAGGGAATCGTCGAGAATCAAGATTCGCGGGTCGCGGACCAGTGCACGGGCAATGGCGGTGCGCTGCTTCTGGCCGCCAGACAAGGTGATGCCGCGTTCGCCGACCACCGTTTCGTACTTTTCCGCGAAGTCCTCAATGTCGCCTTCCAGATTGGCTACTTCCGCGGCCTCGCGCACGCGCTCGGGATCGTATTCAGGCAATCCAAACGCGATATTTTCACCCAGAGTATCGCCGAAAAGGTAGGTGTCCTGTGGTACGTAACCAATCGCACGACGCAGCGTTTCCAGCGGCCATTCGCGTATCGGCCGGCCATCAATCAATAATTCACCCGCAGGGGCATCCCACAAGCGCGACACGAGCGCCGCGAGCGTAGTTTTTCCGCTTCCGGTCGGGCCAATGATGGCCACGGTTGAACCCGCGGGGATGCGTAAATTTATGTGGCTGAGCGTTGGATGGTTTGCGTTTGCGCTGGCCTCGGTTCCGTTTGCAGCGGCCTTCGCCGGTGTTCCGTTGGCGGAGGCGCTTCCAACATTCCCGTCTCCCGACAAAAGCGTTGGATACGTAAACGACAAGTCGCGAAATTCAATTTCGCCCCGGACTTCTTGATTCGCCGGAACGGTGGCATCCCGATCGTCGATCCGAGGCTGGGCCTTGAGGATGTAGGTTAACCGTCCCATGGAAGCCGCGCCGCGCTGAAAGATATTTGTCACCCATCCCAAAGCGATCATGGGCCACACCAGCAAAGTCAAAAAATTGGAAAATGAAACCAGCCCGCCCAGTGAAAGCTGATTGCGCAAAAATAAATAGCCGCCCTTCCAAAGCACGATCAAAAACGTGGTGCCGATCAGCGCCTGCAGCGAGGGCATGAACATGCTCCAGGTGCGAATCAATTTGACGTTGCGCGCTACGTACTCGCGATTGGGCTCGTCGAACGCCCGGATCTGCGCATCTTCTTGTGCGTAGGCGCGGATCACGCGCACACCGGACAGGTTTTCCTGCACTTTTACGGAAAGCGCAGCGAGCGAAGCCTGAATCTTTTCGTATAATTCGTGTATCACTTTGCCAAAGTGGCGGACGACGAGGGCGACGACGGGCACGGGCAACAAAACCCACAGAGTCAACGAGGGCGAGAGCTTGAACATCAACACGATGGCCATCAACATCGTGACCAGCGTGGTGGCGCTGTACATGATTCCCGGACCCAGGACCATACGCACGGCATTCAGGTCGTTGGTGGCTCGCGACATCAATTCGCCAGTGCGGTTGCGCACATAAAATTCAGGTTCCAGAATCAGCAGCCGATCCAATAGGTCGTTGCGAATATCGAACTCAATGTCGCGCGACACGCCGATCAAGATCCACCGCGTGGAAAACGAGAGAAGCCCCTTCAGCGCGATAAATCCGACCAGCAAAAGACAGTAAATCGCGAGAGTGTGGCGGCTGTGAGGCTGGTAGTACGGAACCATTCGGCTCAGCCACGATGCCGGTAGCGGGCCGGCGGTAGTGCCCCTCGAGAACGGGCGGGCGCTGCCTGACAGGACATCAATAATGATGCCGGTCGCGAGCGGCACGACATTGCCTATAATTCCCATGAGTGCCAACGCGAACAGGCCGAGGCTGAGGCCGCCGGTGTAGCGTTTCAAATAGGGAAAGAGACCGCGTAGATTCTTCCACGCGGAAACTTTAGGCGGAGCTTTGGCTGCGGATTGCGTCCCTAGCGCCGCGCTGGTTGTAGCCGCGGCGCTCATCGCAACGTGGACCTCACATTTTCCAGTTGCGTCGATTCCTTCAGGAATTTCTCATAAGTGTTATCCAACGATTGGTAGCGCTTCGTCGCCGGATTCCAGCGCACGCCCACCGGCAAAACATGCGTGTCGCCATTAACTTTCAACGGTGTGAAGTAAAGCTGCAAACCTTTTTCGTCATTTTGCTCGAATTGCAAGCGCCAGCCGGTAATGGTATCCAGCGGCGTGTTACCCAAATAGCCCTTGGTATTTTTAAGATGTTCATCGCAGCGCATGATCTCCGTCCACTTGCCGTCATCTTCCTGGGCCACCACCGCTCGGGTGATGATCGTACCGGGCACATTATTTTTGGGCGTCTTGGGAACGACATTGGCGCCGAGGAACTGGCGCTTCCCATTTTTGGCCAAATCCCCGAACAGCAATACCTGCGCATCGCTTCCCAGAAGCGTTTTGGCAGCATCCTGAACGTCATCAGGAGCGGCAGGTGCGACCGGCTTGGTTTCGGCAGCAGGTTCGGCGGCCGGCTTTGGCGCTTCCGTCCCGCAGCCGCTCAAGTCCACACTCGCAAGAACCAGCGCAGCAAGGGCGCCAGAAAACAGGCTCCTGCGCAATCGTTCTTTTCTTGGGGCCAACGGGTCGTTGCTCAACGCGAGAGTTTTCGTCAAAGTAGCGGCTCCTCTGCCACCAGCGGCTCGGTTCTGTTCTTGGCGTCCCGATGCGGAGCCAAGAATTTATTCCGGGGTCAATTCTATCTGCTGTACGGAAAACTCTCTACCAGTGCTTACCGAACTGCCTTTTTCACCGCTGCGCCAGAATCGCGTCCAGCCGCGCTTCAAAATTTTCTTCGCCCTCGGACCACAGCTCACTGCGCTCGACTGGCAACGCGGTTTGAATCGCTTCCACCCAGGTAAAAAGCTGTTGGATGTTTTCCCGCGTCTTTGTGTGATATTCCTTCAGGTTCCCACCTGCCGTCATCCACCGGCGAAAGGTGTGCTCCACCGGATGGTCGGATGAATCAAACGGGTTGCTGGCCTTTCCGGGAGCCAGAAGGCCAGCGTGCCCGGTAAAAAAATGTTCAAACCCGAGATCGGCGGCGAAATGTCCGTCCGTGGCGGCAATTCCGTTGTCATACTCCAGCCCGTTGCACATCAGCACCAGGGGTTGCGGCGAATGCTGCCATTTCAGGCTCTCAACATTCAGTTCCCAGAGGTCCCACTGGGCTGTCGCGATATAGGCGCTGTCGGCATTCAAATGCTGCAATGCCAGTGTCGCGACCTCCGCCGGACCGTACGGCTGGGCGCGGAGATCCCAGGAAGCCACAGGAGTTTCGGTGGCGTCCACTGGTTGGACGGTTAATTCCGCGAAAGTATTCATGGAAGCCGACAGGGGCGCGCTCGTCAGAAATCGCGCAAATTCGGCAATCATCGTTTCTGCAGAGAAATCGCGCGTCCAAACGCGCAGGTAAGCCCGGTTCGCCATAGTGGGAGGATCACTCACATTATACTGGGGAGTCCGGTGGGAGGCGAATTGGGTTCAAACCGCGGCCAGAAACTCCGCACCCCGGGTTCTGGATGCTTTGCCTGGAGAGGATTTTGAAATGGAAACGCGACTTGGCAGGGGCTTAGTTTCCGCTAGTTGCCGTTCGGGAACGAGTATTAGGATCCACCGGAACCGTCAAATTTCGAGCAATCTGCTGCAAGCGCTCCTGCAAAGTTTCGCCAATACCGGCGAACACCTGTGTGCACGTCTCACGCAATTTTTCTTCCGCACTCTCGGAAATACTCGCCACCACTTCGCGGGACTGCCGATCCAGAGAGGTTATCGTTGCGAGCATCCATTGGTTCGAAACATTCTCCAGGCGGGTCCGATGCGCTTCGGTAGCTTGCTCGCTGATCTTGGAGTACACGTTTCGTAACTCCACCTGGTGCCGGTCGGTCATAACCTTCCACGCATCCAGTAACGGCGAGAAGCTCGACTCTACCTTGGCGTGTGCGTCGGTCATCCCAGCCTCTAACGATTTACTCATCTCCGTCTGGAAGCGCCGCAAAAATTCTTCCTGCTCCGCGGTAACCTTCTCCGAATGTTCCCGGCGCGCTCCGTCCAGTTCCGCGCGCGCCTGTTCCACCGATTTTTGCAACTCTTCTCCAAATCCTTGAAGCTCCTGCCGGCCGGTTCGCTGAATTTCGTCGGTGAATGCCGCGCTGGTAGTCTCCGACGCTTCCGAAAACAACCCGCGTGCACGCTCGAACGCGTCTCGTACGGCGTCTTCCATCTGGGACTGGGTGTGGCCCACAAAATTACGGCTGGAGTTGTCCAGTTCACTTGTGAACGTTCCGGAAATCTCTCCGGCTTTTTCGCGCAGCTGCGCGCCGGCTTGCTCGACAGCTTTATCCGTCACATTCTGAATATGTGTCTGAGCCTTTTTCTCGTACCACTCGGCGGACTTGAAAACATCCTGAATGGCCTGGTGCTTGATGTCGCTGAGCTTTTCTTCCATCTCCGCAATGTTGCGGGAAGTGACTCCTCGCGAAGCGTCATCGAGCAACTGTTCCGCACTACCAAGATTTTCTCTGAATCTCGAGAGCGATTCGGCAAACGCTTCATCGGCAACCGTGCGGATGCGGTCCTGTTGCATGGCCAGCGCCGCATCCAGCAATACGCGTCCTCCGGCCATGCGATGAATGGATTCTTCGGTGCGCTGCACATGTGGAGCGACGATAGCGGAGATGCGCTCGTCGAAATCTCCGGCCGCGCGCAAACTGGCGTCATCGAACGCTAGTTTGATCCGCGAAGCAATCTCATCAAACAGCGATTCCGACCTGCGATGCAGTTCATTGCGATGCAAGCTCAGCACGTCATCGAGTTGCGTGTGGAACCCTACCAGCGCTTGCTCGTGCAACACTCCGAGGCGGCTCGAAAAATGTTCCAGGGTAGCCGAGGACTCCGTTGCGCGCGCCAGCGCGAACTCCAGACGCTCGGAAGATTCCCGCAGCGATTCGCGCAGACCAAGCAGGCGGCTCTCCAGTTCCGTGGACGCACCGGCCGCCTGTTCCTTCAACGCCAAGGCGTGTCGTGCGGCTTCGCTTTGCAAACGCGTGAATAATTCGCGCCCGCGTTCTTCCACATCATTTACCGCGCGGTTCTGGGCCTGCGGTAGCGTACTTTCGATGGTGCCGTGCCAGCGCGCCTGGGCGTGTTCAATCTCTTTGTTGAGGTGTTCATCCCAGTCCTGTCGCGCTGCGGAAAGCGCGGCCTTCACTTGTTGCTGTACCTCATCGGCAGCCGAGCGCAGGGTCTGCCAGTGGGAGTCAACGGTTTCGTCTCGCAGCCGATTGGTCTGTTCCACCGCGCGAGCGGCCACGTCGGCAATGCGATTTTCGACTTGCTCTGCTTGCGCTTTGAGCCGGACCAGAGCTTCCTCGCGCACGCGCGCAGCTTCGTCCATGGTGCGCGCTACGGCATCCGCGCGCTCCGCGATGTGCGCTTCGGTTTCTTCCGCCTGCATGGAGAGGTTCGTGCTGGTTTCTTCGCGCAAACGTAACGCTTCCGCTTGAGCCCGTCCGACGGTCTCGGCTTCCGACAGCAGCCGAGCTTCGATCTCGTCCGCTTGCGTCTTCAGTCGCGCCGCGACTTCTTCCGCTTCCTTGAACAACGCCACCAGACTTTCGCCGCGGGCCTTAAGCTGCTCAATGTGTTGTTCACGCTGGGCCAGGCCTTCGCGCGAAAGTTGCGCGGTCATCTCGTGCGTCAGCTGTTCGAGTTGCGGTGCCAGCCAACGCGGCAATTCCGTGCGCATCGCTTCCGCCGCTGCGGCGCTGGACGCTTGCGCATGTTTCTCGGTTTCCTGCTGGATTTTTTCGACCAAACGCGCGGCTTCGTTGGCTACTTCTTTGCGCGCGGCGGCAAACTTCTGTTCCCACTGCTCAAAGGAAGCACGCTGTTCGGCCGCTACGGCCTGGCTGGCCGCCTCTCGTGCCGCTGCCTGAATCTGCTGTTTGGCATCGGCTACCAACCGAGCTAACTGCCGCGCCAGTTGCAGTGAAGCATCCGTGGTGCTCGTAGGCGACGGAAATGCTCTCAAGTTGTCGCTGATATTTGAATTGCCGGCCATCTCCGGATCACCAGGAGATGATGCGCCAGACAGTGCATTGGCGATGGTGCCTTCCTGATGCTCAATCTCGTTCGGCGGACCTTCCAATGGCACCCCCAAATGTTGGCTTTGTTGCTGCGGCACCTCCGGAAAGGCGAACCACTCTTCCGGCGGAAAGGCGATACCCCAGACATTGCCTGGCGTTTCCAGTTCCAAGGCCACCTGAAAAAGTTGGCGAACGGTTCGCGGACGCTGTATCCATGCCACTCGCCCGCGAACAACGCGCGAGGGCTGCCCGGACTCGGGATGGGGAACTTCCAGCTTCACCCACATGTTTTTCAACACATAATGTTTCGATTGATAGCGGCAGCCGTGGCAATTGATGATCAGCGAAGAAGTATGCTCGGTAAAAGGCCGCCCGATGGCATCTACCCCGGTTACCGCCAGCGGCACCGCCTGCACAATGCGCGTGCTGCGACGTTTCCGTAACTCCGCAGCGCCGCTTCCCGCCGCCTGAGGCGGCATTTCCGTTGTTCCCTCGGATATATTGTGGCTAATCTCGTCCATTGCTCGTTTTAAACTCCCGGCTTCGCTCACCGTATATGATTTTCTGGTAGTGCCTGCGGTTTCTTTGCCCGCTCGCTCGGTGCGGCGCAGAAAACCGATCCATCTTTGGATTCGTTTCCAATGCACAAGTCATCTGAATAAAGCACGCTCGCGAAAAGCTCCCGCAACGCTGGCGCTCAAGCTGGCAAAGCTGTTCGTCGGATCGAAAACGCTATGTAGTGCGCCTGAGGGATAGCGCACCTCCTTGCCAGGGGACATCGCAGAAACCGAACTTTATACTCAATCGCGTTTCTTGGCTATAGAGTCCTACCAGTACTAACGGTTCCAGAGAACGAATCGCCTAATTCTATGGTGCTTATACGCGACTATAGCTCGCGCCGACCTTCCATGGCTTTCAACATCGTGACCTCGTCGGCGTACTCCAAATCTGCGCCTACGGGGATCCCCACACCGATGCGGGTGACCTTCACGCCCAAGGGTTTTAGAAGCTTGGACATGTAGACTGCGGTCGCCTCGCCTTCTGCAGTCGGGTTCGTGGCTACGATGATTTCTTCAACGCCGCCGCCCTTCAGACGCTCGATCAGCGACTTGATTTTCAGTTGCTCGGGGCCCCGGCCGGAGAGGGGCGACAGCGAGCCGCCGAGTACGTGGTACATACCCGAGTACATGCGCGTCTTCTCGATGGCCATGATGTTGTGCGCTTCTTCCACCACGCAGATGGTGCGGTGATTTCTGGTCGGCCCCACGCAATACAGGCACGGGTCGGTGTCGGTAATGTTGTGGCACGTGGAGCACTCCCGGATATTTTCTTTCGCGTCGCGAATGGCATCTGCCAGCGCGAGAGCGTTTTCCGTCGAACTGCGCAGCAAATGAAACGCTAATCTCTGGGCTGTTTTCTGGCCAATTCCCGGAAGGTGTTTGAACTGATCGATCAGACGTTCCACAGGCGCGGCAAAATCAGGCATCTCTGATGTGTAGCACAGCGGGCGCTGCGGCGCAAACCAGGCCTTTCCGCAGTGCTAAAATTTCATTTCTGAATTGTTTCTGAAAAGGAAGCGCGGAGAGAGAAAATTAAAACAGCCCGGGAATTTTCAGGCCGGACATCCCCGGAACATTGCCGGCCAGATTTTTCATCTGGCTGGCCAATTCTTCGTCGACGCGGCGAGAGGCCTCATTCACGGCGGCGCGCACCAGGTCCTGCAACATTTCCTGATCTTTGCCGGCAAAAATCTCCGGCTCGATGCGAATTTCCACGATTTGTTTCTGGCCATTCATTTTTACGTTGACCATGCCGCCGCCAGCCGAGGCCTCCACGTTTACGGAATTCACCTGGCGCTGCAGGTCGTCCTGCAATTGCCGGAATTTTGACAGCATCTGTTGGAGAGCGTTGACTTCCATCAGTTCATTCCTGTTAGGCCGGTCACGGCCGTCTTACTTCACTGATCTTGCCACCGAAGCGCTGCAATATTGATCGCACCATCGGGTCGCGTTCAAAGTTGGCCCGCAAGTCCTGCGCTTCGGAACCCGCGCGCGAAGCGGCCGCCGGATTCGTACTGGATTCGAGTCTAGCACACACGCGTAGCGGACGGCCCAGCACGTTGCTCGAAACGCCACGCAGCTTTTCCAGAGAGTCGCGGCCTTCCAGCATTTCCGCGAAAGATTTATCTTTCACCGGGAATAAAAGTTTCAGTTCCGCGCCGGCCAGTTCCCAGCCGGTGGCATGCTCCAGCAATTCGCCAAGAAATTTTTGCTTCGCCTGAATGGCCGATTTTATTTCCGATACTTGCTGAGCGGTAATGCCGTCAACCCGCAAGTCGCCGGTAGTGGTCTCCAGGTTATTCTCGCTCGCAAGATCATCGCCAGTCGCATCGGGTTCGCCGGGAGCCGAAACTTCATTCTCGGGTTTCGGGTCGATACGCATCGTTGCGGCCGCCGCAAATGCGCCTGGATTTGCGGGCGAAGAGGATGGCGCAAAAGCGGGAGCAGTTCCCGCCGCTGCGGCTGCACTTGTGAGCGGAATAGCGGCAGCGGTTAACGCCGCACGCGCACTCGCCAGCACCGCTTGACCGGTGGCCATCTCAAATGCATTCGGCGCCGCCACCGCATCCGAATGGATTGCCGTTGGGTTTACCGTCGTTGCGTTTACCGCAGGCGGTGGGCCGTCAGGTGGCAACGCTCTCGGAAGCACTGGAGGGGTCGAACCTGCGCTTACGTTGGGAGATTGCGGACTAAATGGTGATCCCAGCCCGGAGGATATACCTCGCGCCGATACGCTCCCCTTTCTTCCGGACGCCGCTGCCGCACGCCGGGCCGGGGTGGTGGTCGACGGTCCGCCTCCAGTTCCTGACTTTATTTCCGTCAGCAACTCTTCGAGCGGGGCCAGTCGCGCTGCGTTGATCAAACGCAACAAGCCCATTTCCAGGTGTACCCGGGCATCGGGCTTGCGCCGCAAATCATCATCTGTCTGCAACAAAATCTGAAAAAACCGGGTGAGGTCTTCTTCGCTGAAAAGCGCCGCAGCTTCCGCTAACCCCGGACGTTGGTCTGGAGTGGCCGGGATCAAGTCCGAATCCGCGCCGCACACCTTGGCAATCAACAGATTGCGCATGTGCCGGATGGCTTCACGGCAAAAGTGTTGCAGGTTGCGCCCTTCTTTCAGAAAGGTATGAATTAGTCCCAGTGCGCGATCGGCGGAGCCTTCAGCTATGGCACTCACCAGTTCCGCAAGAGCATCGTCAGGCACCACACCCAACAGTTCCCGCACCTCTTTGTCGGCGATGACTTCGCCACAATAGGCGCGCGCCTGTTCCAGCAGAGACAACGCATCGCGCATGCTGCCTTCCGCCATGCGCGCAATGACCGCCAGCGCGCCGGCATCGACCTGCAAATTCTCTTTTTGCGCGATCTCTTGAAGCCGGGCAGTGATTTCGCTGAACGTCAGCGCTCGAAAATGAAAATGCTGCGACCGCGAGCGAATCGTGTCGACCAGATCTTCGGGCTGCGTGGTAGCCATCACGAAAATCACGCGGTCGGGCGGTTCTTCGAGGGTTTTCAACAGCGCATTGGAAGCCTCGCTGGTCAACATGTGCGCTTCGTCCAGAATGACAACCTTGCTGCGCGAAGCCGCCGGCGCATATCTGACCATCTCTCGCAATCCGCGAATCTGATCGATGCCGCGGTTGGAGGCTGCGTCAATTTCAATAACGTCCAGCGAGGTGCCGGCGGCGATCTCGCGGCACGAATCACACACTCCGCAAGGCTCCGCGGTCGGTCCATTTACGCAATTCAGCGCCTTGGCCAGAATCCGCGCCGCGGTGGTTTTTCCCACGCCGCGCGCGCCGGAAAATATGTAGGCGTGTGCCACACGGTCGTTTTTGATCGCGTTGGCCAGCGTCCCGGTTACGTGTTCTTGTCCGGCAAGGTCTTTGAATGTTTGCGGGCGCCACTTGCGGGCGATAACCTGATAGCTCATGAAGAGGAATGACTCCGGGTTGCGGGAATTACGCCGTGCACAAAAAAGAAAAGAGGAACTTCGGGTGATCTGCGGCACCCGAGGTATTCCCGGTACCGTTGCTCCCTTCCGGGCCTGGCGGGGTTCGCGGGACCTCGTTGCACAGAGCCCGAAGTTCCACGTTTCAGCAGTCGC
>Ga0182024_10006416_pt1 | contig 25842 bp, 26 predicted proteins | sample P32metaG_FD_120480 | JGI IMG/M metagenome (GOLD analysis project Ga0182024, IMG submission 120480) | Permafrost microbial communities from Stordalen Mire, Sweden - P3-2 metaG (Illumina Assembly) | ecosystem: Environmental > Terrestrial > Soil > Wetlands > Permafrost | place: Sweden: Stordalen... | reverse complement strand
GTTCCGTTGCAGGTTCTTGAAGGTTGGTGCGGTGGCCGTCGTTTCTCGCGGATGCTCGGCCAAAATGCAGCGCCGGCCGAGGTGATCAGCTCAGGTCGTACACCACTCTGGCGGACTCAACTAGCGGGGATGTCAGCACACCCAGCCGGAGCTGGGATCTCTGTCTGGCGGCTGCTGGCACCGGCACATTTATCAGCACGACTTTCTGCGGTTTCGGAAACTCGACGACGGGGAAACATTCCGTCCGATGGCCCTTGTGGAGCGCATCTCCTTCTGATTAATGAGGAGTAGAATTCGTGTCTCAGCTGCCCAGCGGTCCCATTCTGCCGCGACGGAGGTGGCCGAGCGCGGACGCGCGGCAGCGCAAGAACCGCCGGCAGGACTAGGAGAGAAGTGACAGGCCAAGCTGTGACCAGTTTGCGCGGCCCCGACGAGTCAGTGCGTGACGGCAGTAGTGGCTCGCCTGATTCACCGCCTGAGATCTCGGCCCAGGGCTGGATGGCGTCGTTGAAGCGGGCGAGCAAGAAGTCGAAAGCCGACCGGGTCCCGATGATGGCCGGCAGCATCACCTACCACTCGTTCCTCGGCCTCTTCCCGGCTGTGATTGCGCTCATCGGCGTCATGCAGCTCGTCGGGGTGAGCACGTCCTTTGTCACCAAGCTGATAAGCGGGCTGGGCAAGGCGTTGCCGCAAGGCGCCTCGTCGGTCTTCGCGACGGCGCTGGAGGCGGCGCACAAACGCACGAGCGGCGCACTCGGGGTGACGCTCATCGCCATCGCTGTCGCCCTCTGGAGCTCATCGTCCGCCACGGCGGCCCTCGAGACCGGCATGGACGTCGCCTACGAAGTGCCGGTGCAACGAAAGTTCCTTGCGAAAAGGGCGATGGCGCTTGCCCTCTTGGTGGTGCTCGCCGTCTTCGGAGGGATCGCGGCGGCGCTGATCGTCTTCGCCGCCCCGCTCGGCACCCTCATCCAGCACCACATCGGGCTCTCCCACTCGGTCTTCCTACCGATGTGGACGGCGGTGCGGTGGGTGGCGACCATCATCGTGTTGGTTGTGTTGATGGCGGTGATCTATCGCCTCGCACCGAATCGGCCTTCGCCGTCTTTCAAGTGGCTCTCGCTAGGTGGCATCTTCGCCACCGTCGTGTGGCTGGCCGCCTCCCTTGCGCTCTCGTTCTACGTGAGCAGCTTCGGCAGCTATTCCAAGACCTACGGAGCGCTCGCGGGCGTCGCGGTCCTCCTGCTCTGGTTCTACATCACCACCTACGCCGTCCTCTTCGGCGGTCAGCTGAATGCCGAGCTGGAGCGCCAGGCGGTCCTCGAGGGCGGATCGGCGGGAAGCCAGCCGATTGCGCGAACTCCTTCGACGCCGTAAACCTGCGACCCCGCACTGCCCGGCAGGTCCAATGCCTCGGGCGGGTGAAACCGCCGCGGTCAGCAGGCGCCACATTGGCCGCTGAAGCCAACTTGGGCGTACTCTTGCGGGTAGGAGCACCGAGGCGGGGAAGGGTGGGGAATGGGCGACACAGCCGCAGCAACGGTCGTCGAGCTGGAGTACGTCGTCACCCTCGACCAGCTTCTCCTTGCCTTCTCGTGGGCCGCAGACGAGGCGGGCTACGACCTTGACGAGACCAATACCGCCGCGCAGCTGATCGTGCGAGCGTGGCGAACCGTCGCGACGCGCGGCGCGTGGCAGCGGCCCGGCGAGCCTGCTGTTCGGCCCGCGCCGCTCACTCTCGACCAGGTGACCGAGATCATTCCTGTCGTCGTGGTTGCCGGGGAGCCCGCTCCAGCCGCCAGCTAGCCGCCCGAGACGATTCCCTTCAGGGCAGCCGCCGTGGCCTCAATACAGCGGTCGATCTGGGCGTCTGTGATCACGAGCGGCGGGCAGAAGGCGAGAGCGCTGTCGCCGATGGGCCTGGCGATCACCCCTTCTGCCAGGAGGGCGTCGCGCAAGGTGACAGCGGAGATGCCCGGGACCAGGCCGAGCGCCCAGATGCCCTCCTCGCCGCGGGCCTCGGCTACATGATCGCCGTCGACCAGCTCTTGAAGGCCTTGTCCCAATCGCCGGCCGATCGGTCCCGCCCGCTCGAGCAGTCCCTCCTTCTCGATGATGTCCAAGTTGGCGTGGGCGGCAGCCGCCGGCACGGGATGGCCGCTGTAGGTGTAGCCGTGGCGCAGCACGAAGGTCTCGTCCGCCTCGATCATCTGGCGGATCCTGGGCCCGACGAGCACGCCACCGAGGGGCAGGTACCCGGAGGTGACACCCTTGGCGAAGGTGACCAGATCGGGACGGACGTCGAAATGATTGCTTCCCCACCAGTCACCCAGGCGGCCGAACCCGCAGATGATCTCGTCGACGATCAAGAAGGCGCCCCAGTCGTCGCAGCGACGCCGAAGGCCGGCAAAGTAATCAGGCGGCGGAGGGTAGACGCCGCCGGCGCCGACGACCGGTTCGGCTATCACCGCCGCCACCCGGTCGCCGACACCGTCCCCGAGGGTGTCGAGCGCCTCGACATCGTCGTAGGGAACCTGAATCACGTCGGGCAAAAGTGGGCCGAACCCGGCCTGATTGGCCGGCAACCCAGTGGCGGACATGGCGCCGTAGGTGACACCGTGATACGACGGGCGCCGGGCGACGATGACCGTCCGTTCCGGGTGGCCGGCAAGAGACTGGGCCACGCGGGCCAGCTTCAGGGCCGTATCCACGGACTCGGACCCACCGCTCGTGAAGAAGACCCGTGCGTCCGGCATCGGTGCCAGGACGGCCATCCGGTCGGCGAGGCTGTCGATCGTCGGGTTCGTGAACTTCTCGAACGTGTGGAAGACGTCGAGCGTCCGCATCTGGGCAGCGACCGCCTCGGCGATCTCGGGGCGGCCATGGCCCACGTTGCAGTACCACAGGCTGGCGAGGGCATCGATGTAGCGGTTGCCTTCGGCGTCGACAACCTCGCAGCCGGCGGCCGAGACGATGTTGACAAAGGTGTCGCGTGCAGCCGCTGGGCGGGCGAAGGGGTGCAGGAAGCTCGGCAGGTCTGCTGCGGGAGGACTTGGAGGGGCCATGACTCATCTTCGCGCCGGTTGCGCCGCCCGATACAGCCCTGTGCGCCGACAGCGGATGTTCATCCGCCGGACGCGGGCGTTGTAGGCGGCGATGAGCTTGGCCCGATTCGGGGGATGTCGAGCTGCTCGCGGAGCGCCAGCTGTTCATTCGACTTGTTGACAGCGATGGCCACGACGTTCAGCGGGCGGATACAGGCCTCGACGCAAGTGGGCATCATGCCGGCTCAGCCGGTGCCAGGATCACAGTCCTGAGCGGACCGTCGCCTAGCGACCCCAACGGAGCCGCCGGGCGAGCTCGACAGAAAGGAACATCACCGTGGAATACCGCACCCTCGGGTGGAGCGGAGCCAGCGTGTCCACTCTGGCGCTCGGCACCATGACCTTCGGCACCGAGACCGACGAAGCAGGCGCTCATGGCCAGCTCGACCGGTTCGTCGAGGCCGGCGGCAACCTGGTCGACACGGCCGACGTGTACAGCGGCTCGGTCTCCGAACAGATCATCGGCAGCTGGCTGGCCGCCCGACCGCCCGACATCGGCGACCGCGTGGTGCTGGCCACAAAGGGGCGCTTTCCCACCGGCGCCGATCCCAACGAAGCCGGCCTGACCCGCCGTCACCTGACCCGCGCCCTCGACGCAAGTCTGTCCCGTCTCGGGGTCGAGACCATCGACTTGTACCAGGTGCATGCGTGGGACCCGCTTACTCCCCTCGAAGAGACATTGATGTTCCTCGACGCCGCCGTCCGCGCCGGCAAGATCCACTACATCGGCCTGTCCAACTTCACCGGGTGGCAAATCCAGAAGGCAGTGGACGTGGCCGAGTCGCGCAACCTCAGCCGGCCCGTGACGGTGCAGCCGCAATACAACCTCCTGACCCGCGAGGTCGAGTGGGAGATCGTGCCGGTCAGCCAGGCCGAGAGGCTGGGCCTGCTGCCGTGGTCGCCACTCGGCGGGGGCTGGCTGACGGGGAAGTACCACCGCCACGAGCGCCCCACCGGAACGACGCGCCTGGGCGAGGACCCAGATCGCGGAATGGAGGCCTACGAGCCCCGCGCATCTCGCGAGCGTACCTGGGCAGTTCTCGGCGCCGTCGAGGACGTGGCGCGGCGCCGAGGCGTGTCGATGCCCCAGGTGGCACTGGCCTGGCTGGTCGATCGTCCGACTGTCACGTCCGTCATCCTCGGCGCTCGGACGCTGAAACAGCTCGAGGACAACCTCGGGGCCGCGGGCCTCCACCTGTCCGAGGAGGAGACCCGCCAACTCGATCTGGTCAGTGACCCCGGGTCGGCCGATTACCCCTACGGCCCGCCGGCCCTCGAGCAACGATCTCGGCGAGTCTCCGGCGGTCGCTGAGCCGGCGGTGTCCGGTGTCGGACGTGGCGGGACGCAAGCGCCGTCCGGTCGGGGAGGTGGCACAAGGTCGTCGGTTGCGCCGGTCCGCTGAGGGGCGACAAGATCTCGTCGGTGGCAGCGGGCACTATTGCCGCGCACGCTGTCGGGCCGCCATCGACGTACCGGTGCTGGAGAAGACAAGGACAAGAACGGAGGGGCAGGCATGCACGCCAGGGTGCTTACTTTTAGAGACGCGAACGACATCGAGGCAGGGGTCAGCTTCCTCCGGGAGAAGGTGATCCCGTTGCTGGGAGACCAGAACGGCTACCGCGGCATGACGGCCAGCGCCGACCGGGCAGGGGGCGTCCTCGGTGTGCTCACGCTGTGGGAGACGGCCGAGGACCGGGCGGCCAGCTTCGGCGCGCTCGCAGACGTGCGTCAGGAAGCAGACGGCCTCGTGGGGGGAAAGCTCGAGACCGAGACCTTCGAGGAGATGGTGGTCGAGACGGGCTCGGAACCGCCGGAGCCAGGGGCTTTCCTCATGATCACCAGGGTCAGCATGGATCCGGCCGCCGTGGACGAGAATGCCGCCTACTTCAAGGCCGAGGTGGCGCCCCGCATCAAGGAGCGGGCGGGTTTCCGCGGGCTGCGCAGCATGATGAATCGCGAGACCGGGAAAGGCATCACCGGCACCGTCTGGTCCGACGAGGAGGCCCTGAAGGCGGCAGCCGAGGATGCTCGAGCAAGCCGCGAACGGGGGGCGGCTCGGGACGTGAACTTTGGTGAGGTCAGCTTCCGTGAGATTCTGCTCATCGAGCTTCCGTAGACACGCCGGTGCTCGGTCTCCCCGACGGCATTCAAGCCTGCCTGTTCGACCTCGACGGTGTCCTGACCAAGACCGCCACAGTGCACGCGGCGGCGTGGAAGGAGATGTTCGACGACTTCCTCCGTCAGCGGGCCGAGGCGGAGGGCACACCCTTCGTGCCATTCGACATCCATTACGACTATGACGAGTACGTGGACGGAAAGCCGCGGCCGGACGGAGTGCGGGACTTCCTCCGGTCGCGCCGCATCGTCCTGCCTGAGGGCGACGAAGACGACCTACCTGCCGCCGAGACGGTCCGCGGCCTCGGCAACCGCAAGAACGTCTTGGTCCTCGAGCACATCCGTGACGACGGCGTCGAGGTCTACAAAGGATCGCGGGGGTACCTCGACGCAGCCCGGGACGCCGGTTTCCGCCTGGCGGTGGTGTCGTCGAGTGCCAACACCGCGCAGGTGCTGGAGGTGACCGGCATCGCCCACTACTTCGAGGTGCGCGTCGACGGCACCACCATCGTCGAGAGGGGCCTGAAAGGAAAGCCGGCGCCGGACACGTTCCTCGACGCCGCCCGCCAATTGGGTGTCGAGCCCGCACAGGGCGCAGTGTTCGAGGACGCCCTGTCGGGCGTCGCAGCGGGCCGGGCCGGCCATTTTGGCTTCGTGGTGGGCGTCGACCGTGTGGGACAGGCAGCCGCTCTGGCCGAGCACGGGGCGGACGTGGTGGTGAAGGACCTGGCCGAGCTCCTCGGGACGGACGGCGGCACGTCCACCGACACAGCCGGCGACCGGGGTGCCAGTTGATCGACCACCCGGCGTTCGACGTCGACGACTGGTGCCTGATCGAGACCGAGCTGCTGAGGGACCGCCTGGCCCAGACTGAGTCGGTGTTTGCCCTCGGCAACGGCCACATCGGCCTCCGCGGCAATCTCGATGAGGGCGAGCCGCACGGGTTGCCGGGCACGTACCTCAACGGGTTCTACGAGTCGAGGCCGCTGCCCTACGCGGAAGCCGGCTTCGGCTACCCCGAGGCAGGCCAGACCGTCGTGAACGTCACCAACGGCAAGCTCATCCGGCTCCTCGTAGACGACGAGCCGTTCGACGTGCGATACGGCCGCCTGATCCACCACGAGCGCGTCCTCGACATGCGCGCCGGCGTGTTGCGGCGGCAGGTGGAATGGCGCTCTCCCGGCCACCGGGCCATACGGGTCCACAGCACGCGCATGGTCTCGTTGGTGCAGCGGGCCATGATCGGCATCGAGTACGAGGTGGAGGTGCTCGACGGCCGGGCGCGGGTGGTGCTGCAGTCTGAGCTGGTGGCGAACGAGCAGCTGCCGGTGACGATAGGTGACCCTCGCGTGGCGGCGGCAATGGAGCGGCCTCTCGAACCGGTCGAGCATCTCGCCACCGGCGTCCGCGCTTACCTGGCCCACTGCACCCGCCAGAGCGGCTTGCGGATGGCCGCTGTCATGGACCACCTCCTTGACGCCCCCCAACCGTGGGAGGTCGAGTCCGAGGCGTACGAGGACTCAGCCCGGGTCACCGTCATCGCCGAACTGGCTCCCGGTCAGAAGCTCCGGGTGATAAAGCTGGTGGCGTACGGCTGGTCAGGGGGGCGCTCCGTGCCGGCGCTCCGTGACCAGACCGCAGCGGCGATCGCGGCGGCCCGCCATACCGGCTGGGAGGGCATGCAGGCTGAGCAACGGGCGTACCTGGACGAATTCTGGGGTCGCGCAGATGTGCACATAGACGGGGATCCGGAGATCCAGCAGGCAGTGCGCTTTGCTGTGTTCCAGGTCCTGCAGGCCGGGGCGCGCGCCGAAGGGCGCGCCATCCCGGCGAAGGGGCTCACCGGCCCCGGCTACGACGGTCACGCCTTCTGGGACAGCGACAGCTTCGTGGTGCCCGTGCTCACCTACACCTTGCCGGCGGCTGCGGCGGATGCCTTGAAATGGCGGCACTCCATGCTTCCTCAAGCGCGTGCCCGGGCCAAGCAGCTGGGCCTCAACGGTGCCGCATTCCCGTGGCGGACCATCGCCGGCGAGGAGTGCTCAGCCTATTGGCCGGCGGGAACGGCGGCCTTTCATGTGAACGCAGACATCGCCGACGCCGTCGCGCGATTCCAGCAGGTAGCCGGCAACGACGACTACGCCGCCCGCTTCGGGACTGACCTGTTGGTGGAGACGGCCCGCCTCTGGGCGTCGCTCGGCGCCTTCGATGCGCAAGGTGAGTTCCGGATCGACGGGGTCACGGGCCCGGACGAGTACAGCGCCATCGCCGACAACAACGTCTACACCAATGTCATGGCCAAGCGGAACCTGCTTGCGGCGGTCGGGGCGCTGCGGTCGGCCGAGAAGGCCGGCAGTTCACTGGTCGACCGCTCCCGTTGGAGCGACGTCAGCGACGAGGAGCTCGAATACTGGCAACGGGCAGCAGAGCACATGAGGGTGCCCTACGACACACGTCTACGGGTCCATCCGCAGGCAGACGGCTTCACAGATCATGCGGTGTGGGACTTCGATGACACCGACCCGTCGGAGTACCCGCTCCTCCTCCACTTTCCCTACTTCGACCTCTACCGCAAACAGGTGGTGAAGCAAGCTGACCTGGTGCTGGCACTGCTGCGAGCGAGCCACGAGTTCACCGACGAGGACAAGCAGCGTGACTTCGAGTACTACGAGGCGCTCACGGTGCGGGATTCGTCACTTTCGGCCTGCATCCAGGCCATCATCGCCGCCGAAACAGGTCATTTGGACCTGGCCTATGACTATTGGGGTGAGGCGGCGCTCATGGACCTCGACGACCTGGAACACAACACCCGAGACGGGCTGCACATCGCCTCTCTCGCCGGATCATGGATGGTGGCCGTCTACGGGTTCGGCGGGATGCGGGACACGACCGGGTCCCTCTCGTTCTGCCCGCGTCTGCCTGGCGCACTGCGCCGCCTGTCGTTCAACCTGATCTTGAGGGGGATCCACCTCAACGTCTCCGTGACCGCCGAGGAGGCTCGCTACACCTGCAACGGTGAGGCCCACATCGACCTCACGCACTACGGGGAGGACGTCCGGGTCGGGCCGGGCGGCACACAGGTCCGGGCCATCCCGCCGGTTCCGGCGCGCCCCCGACCCCGCCAGCCTCCCGGCCGTGAGCCGGCGCAACGGGGCCGGCGGGACTCCGGTTAGACCCGCTGGCCGGGAGCCCGCCCGTGCGGGTAGTCACCTGTCGAGCAGCAGGCCGCTCACCGGGTGGTGTTCGGCCCGTCAGGCGGCCGATTCCACCCTCGGTGCACCGGCCGACCCGGCGCCGTCGAGATTCGCGCCTTGGGCCGGCGCGATCTGCAGGCTGACGGATTTGTCCCGGTTGACGATGGCCTCTACTTCGTCGCCGTCGAGTACCTCCTTCTCCTGCAGCTGCTCGACGAGGCGTTCGAGTACATCCTTGTGCGCAGAGAGAAGTTCACTCGCCCGTTCCTCGGCCTGGCGAAGAAGCCGGGACACTTCTTCGTCAATGACGCGCTGGGTGTCCTGGGCGTACGGGCGATTGACTGTCTCGCGCGGGCCGAGGTAATCGGGGCCGCTGCTGGAAAGGCCGATCGGCCCCAACCGCCGGCTCATGCCCCAGTCACGCACCATGCGCCCGGCGAGCTGAGTGGCATCGGAGAGGTCGTTGGCGGCACCGGTGGACGCCTCCCCGAGCACGAGAATCTCGGCCGCCCGGCCGCCCAGGCGTATCGCCAGCGACTCGTAGAGGTAGCTCTCGCCGTAGAGATGGCGTTCGACCTCCGGTAGCTGCTGGGTAACACCGAGCGCCTGGCCGGCGGGCAGGATGGTGACCTTGGACACCGGGTCGGCGTGCGGGCAGAGCACTGCGACGAGCGTGTGGCCGGACTCGTGGACGGCGACGGCGTGCTTCTCCTCTGGGAGGAGGGCGTTGGACTCCTCCCGGCGGCCGAGAAGGATGCGGTCGCGGGCCGAACTGAAGTCGGCAGCGCTCAGTATGGCTCGGTTGTGGCGGACAGCCACGATGGCCGCTTCATTGACGAGATTGGCCAGATCGGCACCCGAGAACCCGGGCGTGCCCCGAGCGATGACTGTCAAGGCGCTGGAGCCGGTGCCCCATCCCGCCGTCGCCAAGCAGGGCGGGAGTTCCCAGGTGCTTCACTCGGGCCAATTGCTCGCAAGCGACGGTGGCGTCATCGGGCGGGCATATGCCTACGGCGGCAATCCGTCGTGGGTGTTCATGAGCGTGCGGGCGAGCGGCCTGTCGGGTACTTACGGCTGCGAGCTGCTGCTCGCCAACGGCACGACGCTTCGCGTCGGCGCCGTCGTGGTGCACGGTGGGGCGGGCGACTTTGCCCACCCCGCTCGTGTGGGCGCGAGCAAGGTCCGGTACGCCATGCTCGTCACGGCGACCGCCAGGTGACAATAAGGGTTGCCAGCGCCTCAGTGGCGGGGAAGTCCGAGCGCATCCTGGTCAATGCGGCCGGCCTGCCGCTGTACATCTACGGCGGTGACAGGGCCACCCAGAGCCATGTGACAGGTGGCCTTGCTCAGCTTTGGCCCCCGCTTGTCTCCGCATCGCCGAGCGAGAGCGGCCCATCGGGCAAGCTGAGCGTCGTGCCCACGGCCAACGGCCGGCAGGTGCAGTACAACACTCACTTTCTCTATACGTTCGTGGATGACACGCTCGGCGAGCTCACGGGCCAGGGCGTGCAAGGATTCTTCGTCGCCACGCCGAGCCTCGGTGCCAGCAGCAATGTCGCCACGCCGCCTGTGACCAGCAGGACCAGCCCGTACGGTGGATACTGATCCTGGCAGGTCCAACCATCCGCGAGGCCGGTGGTCCGGCAGGGGTATGGCCCCCCGGCGAGGGCCGGTCGTGATGACCTTCGCCCGCCCCGGTGACTCGGCAGGAGGTCGATACTGGTGACAAGCGGGAAGCGGGCAAAGGCGCAGCGACGTGCCGGTGGACGGCAGGCCGCTGCACCCGCCCCGCGCCGGGCGGCGGTGAGAGGGCGACGGCGCCGGCTGGGCGTGACAGTGGCCGCCGCCGTCGTTGTCGGCGCCGGCGTGGCGATCGGGCTGTCGGCGTCCGCCGGTTCGGCGCCGGGAGAAGGCGGGAGCCGGCATCTGAGGCTCGAGCCGCTCTCTGCCCTCGGGCGCCTTCGTCCGGCGGGCTCGCCGGGCCCCATCGGCCCTGAGGGTGTGCCCGTCCCGGTCGGGCCGGCGCTCGCCGTGGCCGCACCCGCCGCATCCCAGCAGAGCGTGGACGGCATCGAATGTGAGACGAGCGAGCAGACGCTGTTTCACATCCACACTCACCTCACTGTCTTCGTCGACGGCTCCCCGCGCCAGGTCCCCTACGGGATCGGCATCCCGGGTGCCGAGACGCAAGCCACGCCGCAGGGGCCATTTGTCGGAACTGGCTCATGCTTCTACTGGCTGCACACCCACGCCGCTGACGGGATCATCCACATCGAGTCGCCGGTCCGCCGGCCCTATACCCTCGGCGACTTCTTCGACATCTGGCAGGAGCCGCTCGGGGCCAACGAAGTCGGCCCGGCAGCGGGTCGGGTGACGGCGTTCTACGACGGCAAGCTCTACGTGGGCGATCCGCGCAACCTGCCGCTCGAAGCGCACGCCCAGATCCAACTGGACGTCGGCCGCCCGATCGTCGCTCCGGTCTCGATCCATTTCCCGGCCGGCCTCTGAGCACGACGGCTTACTCGACCGAGCACTGACAAAGGCCACGATTGTGGCAGCGAAAGCGCCTCAGACCGGCGCCGGCAGCAGAGCCTGCACCTGCCCGTTGTGATCGCGCACCTCAATGCGGGGAAGAGGCTGGGGAGGGGTCGGGAGCTCGGCGAAGAGCACCTCCCCCTCGAGCGAGAATGCCGTCCGGTGACAGGGACAGTCGAGGCGGCGGGCGTCGCTGTTGTACTGCAGGAGACAGCCCTGGTGTGTGCACACAGCCGAGACCGCCTGGAGCCTCCCGCCCTCGTCGGTCAGGTAACCGACCACGTGCGCAGAACCGAAGCGCTGCACCCGGCCGCCTGTGAGCGAGGCCCGCGGGGTGACGTCCTGCCAGGTGGCTCTGTCCGGCGACAAGGTGAGCTGTGAGTGGGGGGCGGCGCCGTTGCGGCCGGGACTCCGACGACTAGGCGGTCGATGGCGACAGCGGCCCCGGCGCCGGCCGCGGCGGCTATCCCGGCGCCCTGCAGCACCCACCTCCGGGAGACCTGGGCCACAGAGCGCCTGTGGGCGCCTTCCTGGCTCAACGACTCCTGCAGGCGGGCCACGAAGACGGGATCGGGTGCGCCCGCCTCGCTGCCGGCGGCTCTGAGGCGATTGCCGCTCGCATGGCCGCCGCGTCCTCGGGGTCGGCTCGAAAGCGCCGCGGGCTGCGGTTGTTCGTGAGGGCCTCGACGAAGGCGGTGAACCGGCGTCTCCTCATCGCATGCTCCCTTGATCGCTCACCCCGACCGTATGCCCGCCACTGCCGGCCAACCCTACCGAGGCTCGCGGGGGGCGCGGAAGACTTCTCTGAGCGGCCTCGGCGCCGGCGGCCCGAAGCGGGAGAGCGGCGGTGTAACCCGCGAGCGTAGTTAGTACCGAGATGACTGCCACCCGCCATTCCCGGTCCGGACGACCGCCAGTCCGAGACACGTTGCTCCCGGCGCTCTAGGGAGTTCCCCCCGCTCCCGAGCGGGAGTATCGGTGACCGGGGATGGCAGGTGGCATCACTCGTCCCCCGAGAAAGCTCACTGCTCGGCGACGTGGTTCACGGTCTACTCGGAGCCGGCTCGACGGCCCCCCTCGCCCGCGGAGACGGCTTCAGCCGGATACGTCGACGAGCGCGTACGGCCCGACCTGGACGGGCCCCGTAGAAGAGGACGAGGTGGTCCGGGTCGACCGCGGACCCGTCACGCGCGTGGTGATCGAGGGGGCGGTGAGCTCGGTGACGGCACGGCCGGCCGGGAAGACAGCCGACAGATCGAGGGTGACAGGCTGCGAGGACAGGTTCACAAGGATCACCTCCGGGCCGGCCTTGGTGGTCAGCTCCTCACCGATCAGGGCGGGCGCACCCGTCGTGCCGAGGGTCGGTCCCGACGGGAAGGAGAGGGGCTGTGCGGAGGAGGCGCCACGGAAGGCCGCCTGGATCATGGCCAGCGTCGTGCCCGCCGCAGTAAGGGCAAGCGGCACGGTGGGCGGTCCACCGCTTCCGAAGCCGTGGGCACCGTCGAAGATCGCCGAGCCCTCCTCCACGGTGCCGACGGAAGCGTCCAGACCGACGTTGACGATGCTCGGCTCTCCGAGGTACAGCAGCGCCTGCTCCGCCACGAACAGGCCGTGGAGCCAGGTGCCCTGGAACGCGTGATCGGCGGTGTGATCGACCATGTTGAAGGCGGTCACCCACACAGGGAGCTTGTAGTGGCGGAAGAGCGTCAGCTCGTGCGCCTCGAGCTTCTGGAAATGCAGGTAAGGCATCGCCAGCACCGTGGCAGGTGGTGACGAGCCATCGAAGACTTGTTCGTTCTCATGGAGGATCAACGCGTCCTCGCCCTTCAGAACGGGCAGCATGTCGACGTTCCACGTGCGCCGCCGCTGTGAGATGCCCTGGACGTCGTTCGAGTCGGCCGCCACGGCGGCGACCTGCACGCCGGGGAAGGCCCGATGTATGGCGGTGATCCAGGCATTCATCTGTGTGGCGTAATCGACCGCTGTCGGAAACCGACGGGCGTAATCCTGCGCGTGCGGGCCGCCGCTGCTCGAGTACCCGTTCAGGTAGAGCTCGTTCCCCAGTTCCACCAGTCGGACCGGAAGCCCCTGCGCCGGCGCGGCCTGGAGGAATTGGAGCTGCTGATCCAGCATGGCGCTGTCTCTTGCAGCCGAGCCCACCGCTCCGTCATAGGTGACGGTGTTGAGGACGAACATCGGCACCGACCCGCCGGCCCGGACGGCGGAGGCGAACACCGCCAGACGGTCGTCGACGGGTCTGGCCGGCTCGCCAGGCCAGCGGCCCGGCTGAAACCAGCCGTTCTGCCACGACCAGTAGTTGGCAACCGTGCCGCCGGGGTAGCGGATGACGCCCGGGGCAAACTTCTTCAGCACCGCGTCGAGGGGGCCGTCATCCCAGAGCGGGCCGTGCAGGTTCACGCCGTTCAGACCGAGCAAGGTCGGCGTGACCGTGCGCACCGGGCCGCTCGGAACGACTTTGACGGTCGCGCCGAGCGAGAGGGCAGCCACCCGGGAGGGGCCGGACGCGGCTGATAGCAGTAAAATGCAGGGAGCCAGCAAGGCGGGCAGCACCCGACTCGGTCTTGGCCGCATGGCGCTCTTCATAGCAGTTTCGAGTGAGTAACCCTTCATCCGCCCGGCACTCTGCCGGGCGCATCACCGCATCCGCTGCCGAGGCGTCACCCCCCGCTGTTGGCGCTCTCGGCGGCGACGTTCTGGAGACGCACCTCGCCGTGGGCAATGAGCCGGCCGGAGTCGTCGCTCAAGTCGACGCGCCACAGCTGTTGCGTGCGCCCCTGGTTGAGGGCGGCGGCGTCGACCAGCACCCGCCCGGACGTGAGCGGCCTCAAGAAGTGGGTGGTGTTGGTGAGCCCCACAGCGATCTGGCCCTTCTCGCGCACGGCCATACTGGCGCCGATGCTCGCAGCGGTCTCGACGGCGGTGGAGTAGACGCCGCCATGGACGACTCCCCACGGCGTGTGGTGGTCGGAGCTGAGTTGCAGATGTCCCGTGACATGAGTGTGGCTGATCTCTTCGAGCACCAAGCCAGCCGCCCTCACAAAGGCGCCGCCGGCGCCCAGGCTGAAGTCGCCGGTAGGGGCAGTCATGCGGGGACCGCGGGCATTCGAACAAGTTCGCTCATGGAACGGAGCTTAGAGAAGTACATTCCATCAAGCAACCCTGTAGTCTGCTGCTATGCAGCGAACCAGCTTTGAGGACGTGCATTGTTCGGTCGCCCAGTGTCTCGAAGTGGTCGGCGAATGGTGGAGCCTGCTCATTGTCCGGGACGCTTTTCTTGGGGTGAGGCGCTTCGACGACTTTCAGGCGCGCCTCGGCATCTCGCGCAACATCCTCACCCAGCGGCTCAACCATCTCGTCGACAGTGGCGTCCTGAGGCGAGTGCCCTACCAGGACCATCCGCCGCGCTCGGAGTACCGGTTGACAGACAAGGGGCGGGACCTGTGGCAGGTGGTGACGGCCATGCGACAGTGGGGTGACCGCTGGGAGGCTCCGGCCGGTCCACCGGTGAAGATGAGGCACACCGGATGTGGTCGCGTCGTCAAGGCGGTCGCCGTGTGCTCGCACTGTGGCGAGCCGCTCGACCCCCGTTCGGTCACGGTGTCCCCCGGTCCGGGAGCAACTGAGAGCGACTTCGACCGCACCCGCCTCGCCGGCATCACCTCGCGCGGCTGAGCTGCCGACAGTGGGGCGCACGGACGCGTCGATGATGACGGCTACCCCCATCGAGACCGGGGGGCGCGTGTCGCTCGCCGAGGCGGCTCGGATACTGGCGACGCGTGACCCGGTCATCGCCCACCTGCTGTCGGCGACGGGGGCGCCTCGGTTCCGCAGTCGCCAGGAGTCGCATTTCGCCGCGCTCGTCCGGGCGATCGTCTATCAGCAGCTCGCCGGCCGGGCGGCCGCTGCGATCCACGGCCGGCTGATCGCTGCCCTCGAGGGGGAGGTAGAGCCTGCAGCACTGCTCGGGCTGTCTGACGAGTCGCTTCGCGCGGTCGGCTTGTCGGCCAACAAGGCGGCGTCGCTGCGCGACCTTGCCACCAAAGTGCTCGACCGGACGGTTGCGTTGTCCGGCCGGAAACTGTCTCGGCAAAGTGACGAGGAGATCACCGCCCGTCTGTCGAGCGTTCGAGGCATCGGACCGTGGACGGCCGAGATGTTCCTCATGTTCCAGCTGCGGCGTCTGGACGTCTGGCCCACCGGGGACCTCGGGGTTCGCCGCGGCTACGGCTCGGCGTGGGGCGTGCCGATGCCCACCGCCCGACAGCTCCAGCCGCTCGGGGAGGCCTACCGCCCGTACCGATCCGTCGTGGCCTGGTACTGCTGGCGGGCGGCGGAGCTCTACTCGGCGGCGGCCGACAGCGCCCTGACCCGCTGAGCAGCCTCCGGGCAGACGCCTCAGAGGTTGCAGTGTGAAGCTGCACTGCACCTGGCGTGCTACGGCCAGGGCGGGGCAGTCCACACCGTGCGCGGCTTTGACGCCGTCAAGGGCTACAACCTCGCCAGCGGCTTGGGAACCGTGGACGCCGCCCTCATCGTCCCCGAGCTGGTGGCCGCCACGCACTCCGACTGAGCCGGCTCGAGAGAGAGGTCAGCAGGCCGGCAGCCGGACGATCTATGCTCCCCGGCCGGTGCAAGCTGTGTTTCCGGCCGACGTGTTCATCCGGGGCGCGAACGTCCTCGACCCCACCGGCGGGTTCAGCGCCCCGCTCGATGTGGTCGTCGAAGATGGAGTCGTCGTCGCCATGGGGCACGCGCTCTCCTCGGGCCGGGCTCAGGTGGCGCTCGACGGCACTGGCCTTTTCCTGCTCCCAGGCGTCTTCGACTGTCACGTGCACACCGGTCTGTCCAGCTTCGACACCCTCGAGCTGCTGCGCACGCCCTTCTCCCGTCGGGTGCTCGAGACGGCCCAAGTACTGCGCCGCACGCTCTTGGCCGGGGTCACGTTCGTGCGCGATGCCGGCATTGCCGATGCGGGCGTGCGCGACGCCGTGGCAGCGGGCCACGTGCCCGGCCCGACCATGCAGGTGTCGGTGGTCGCCATCGGATCCACCGGAGGGCACGGGGACGGCTTCCTCCCCGGGCCCGGCTTGGAGTGCTCAGTGGACTACTCGCTGCCCGACTACCCGGGACGGCCGCCGCATCTCGCCGATGGCCCCGAGGAGATGCGCAAGGCCGTCCGGCTCGCTCTTCGCGCCGGTGCCGACTGGATCAAGCTCGTCGCCACGAGAGGTGTCCTCGCCACATCCGACGGTGGATTCGTTCCCGAGCTGTCGTTCGACGATCTCGCCACCGCCGTTGCCGAGGCCAGAAACCGCCGGCGGCCCGTCATGGTGCACGCGCTCGGCGGCCGGGCGATCCAGTGGGCGGTCGAGGCCGGGGCCCGCTCCATCGAGCACGGGGTGTTCCTCACCGAGGCGGACGCCGCCGCCATGGCAGCCCACGACTGCGCCCTCGTCCCGACGCTCGTCATCTACGACCGGCTGGCGGCCCTGGCGTGCGCCGGCGCCCTCGACGCAGGCCGCGCCGAGCGGGCGCTCGAGGTCGGGGCACATCTCGGCGAGGCCGTCCGGATTGCACGAAGCGCCGGTGTGAAAATCGCCCTGGGCAGCGACTTCGGCCATCGCGACGATCACGGGGCGAACCTCGCCGAGCTCGGCCTCTTGCATCGCGCCGGGTTGCGCGTCGAGGAAGCGCTGCTCGCTGCCACCTCGGTGGGAGCAGACCTCTGCGGGGTAGGCGAACGCCTCGGCCGGATCGCCCCGGGCTTCCAGTTCGACGCCGTCGTGCTTGACGAGGAGCCGGGCGATCTGGCGAAGCTGGGCGAGCCCGGCACGGTCACGGGCGTCTTCCAACGTGGCACGCCGGTCGTCGCCCATCCGCGCTTGCAGCGACTGCCGTGATCGATGTGTAAAGGTCCTCTAGCGTAGGGTTCCTCTTCGATTGGGGGGCACGAAGAGTTCCCGACCACCCGGTTCGAGAGCGACAAACGGAGGCAGCGCACGTGGCAGACCGCAGCGCCGGAGACGACCGAGCAACCGTGGGAGCAAATGGCCGGCTCTACAGCCGGCGCGACGTGCTCCGCTTCGGGGTCGTGGGCGCCGGCGTGCTCGGCTCCGGGCCGCTGTTGGCGGCGTGCGCCTCGAGCAGCTCGCCGACGACGACGACGCCGTCGGGTGGCGGCACCCCTAAGTCGGGCGGCACGCTGAACTTCGGCCGCGACACCGGGCCGACCCAGCTCGACCCGGCCAACTCGATCGTCGGGGGCGATGTCTACACGCTGGACAAGATCTTCGAGCCGCTGTACATCACGAGCCCGCAAGGCGTGCTTACGCCGTGGCTCGCCCAGGGCCACACTGTCAGCTCCGACGGGAAGACTTGGACGTTCGCGCTGCGGCCCGGGGTGAAGTTCTCCGACGGCAAGCCGGTCACGGCGGCCGACGTGGTCTTCTCCGTCCACCGCGCCGCCACCGACACCCAAGGCCCCCTCAGCTTTCTCGACTTCGCCATTAAGTCGGTAAAGGCTGCCGACGCGAGCACCGTCGCCTTTGAGCTCTCGGAGCCCTGGGCGCCGTTCCTCTCTGACATCTCGGTCTTCGCCAACGCCATCCTCCCGAACAACTTCGGGGGCCAGAGCGAGTCCACCTTCTTCGCCAACCCGATCGGCACGGGGCCCTTCGTGCTGAAGTCGTTCGTGAAGGGTGGCAGTGCCGTCCTCGTGAAGAACAAGAACTACTGGCAGCGCGGCAAGCCGTACCTCGACGAGGTCAACTTCAGCTACATCCCCGACGACAACCAGCGCGTCCTGCAGCTGAAGAGCGGGGAGGTCGACGTGATCTCGACGGTCCCGCCGGCCCAGGTGGCCGCGCTGAAGAAGGACCCGTCGGTGGTGCTGAAGGCGTTCGGCTCCTGGGCGGTCGACCTGCTGTTCTTCAATGAGAAGGTCCCGCAGTACAAGGACCGGCACGTTCGCCGGGCGATCAACTATGCCCTCGACATTCCTGCCATCGCCAAGGCAACGACTTTCGGGACGGCACAGCCCGCCAATTCGTTCTTCCCGCCGAGCCTCGAGTTCTACAAGTCGGTCCCGACGCTGTCCTACAACCTCTCCGCCGCCAAGGCCGAGCTTGCCAAGTCCGCCTACCCGCACGGCTTCTCGACGGAGATTCTCGTGCCGAGCGGCAACAGTCAGTACGTGGAGGCGGCCACCATCATCCAGCAGGAACTGAAGCCGCTGCAGATCCACGTCTCGATCTCCCAGCTCGACAACGCCGCGTACACGGCGGCCTTCGAGGCCTTCAACTACCAGGCGATGATCAACGGCGCCACGAACGACATCAGCGACCCGGACGAGATGGCGTCGTTCCAGGTCGACGTGCAGAACGGTGGGTCGCACTCGTTCTGGACCTTCTACGACAACCCGCAGGCGATAGCTCTCGTGCGAAAGGCAGAGACCGAGTTCAGCGCCAGCAAGCGTGCTGCTCTCTACGCCCAGATCCAGGCGACGGTGGCGCAGGACGCCCCGTACATCGCCCTCGACTATCCGCCGAACATCTACGCTTGGGCGCCCAGGCTGCACGGGTTCGCCGTGAACCCAGGCGGTGCATACCGGCTGGAGGACGTCTGGCTGAGCTAGGCGGCCGAGCTGAGCTCGGGCAGACAGCATCCACGACGTCTCCGCCCGGCGGCCCGCCGGCGGCCGGGCCTAGGCGCACGGGCGGGGAGAGCTCCTTCACTCGGTACCTCGCCAGTCCCGGGCTGCGCTTCGTGGCGCGGCGGATTCTCTTCTCGGTCCCGGTGGTGCTCGGCGTGGTGGTCGTCACCTTCTTGCTGCTGCGCCTGATCCCCGGCAACCCGGCCGAGACCTTGCTCGGCCTGCATGCGTCGCCGGCGGCCATCGCGTCACTTCGTCACCAGCTCGGGCTCGATCAGCCCGTCTGGCGGCAGTTCTGGCACTACTTCGACGGTGTCGCCCACGGCAACCTCGGGAGGTCGATCTACTACCAGGTGCCGACGTCCTCCCTCATCGCCTCCCGCATCGGCCTGACCGGGGCGCTCGTGCTCGTGGCGACGTTCTTTTCGATCGTGATCACGGTGCCGCTCGCGTCGCTGGCAGCCATGCGCCAAGACCGGCTCAGCGACCACGCCGTCCGGATGTTCTCGCTCATGGGGCTCGGGATGCCGTCGTTCTGGTTCGGCATCATTTTGATCCTGCTCTTCTCCGTCGACCTGCACTGGTTCCCGGTCGGTGGCTACGGCTCGACCCTCTGGCAACACCTCGACTCCCTCGTGCTCCCGGGATTGTGCGCCGCCATAGGCATCGTCCCGGTTCTCATCCGCAGCCTGCGAGTCGGCATGCTCGAGGTCCTCGGGGCCGACTATGTCGCCACGGCTCGCGCCAAGGGCCTGCGCCCGTCCCGTGTGACGTTCGCGCACGTCGCCCGCAACGCCCTCATCCCCACCGTCACGCTGCTCGGAATCAACATCGCCTACCTGATCGGCGGCACGGTCGTGATCGAGCGGGTCTTCAGCCTGAACGGGCTGGGCGAGCTGATGCTGAACGCCATCGGCTACCGCGACTTTCCCGTCGTGCAGGGCGTCACCCTTGTCTACGCCCTCGGCGTGATAGTGGTGATCTTGCTGACGGATCTCGTCACTGCCCGCCTAGACCCGCGGATCCGGCTCAAGTGAGCACGGCGACCGCCGGAGCCCTCGACTCGGCGGCAGTGGAGCAAGGAGTGAGCCGCAGACCCTCCTTCTGGTCCCGGGCCCTCCACAGCGCGACGTTCATGGCCGGCTTCATCTTGACCTTCACCATCGTCGCCCTGGTGCTGCTCGCGCCGGTCATCGGGCGCTACAGCCCTGTGAGCCAGGATCTCCTTCACCCACTGGCGAGCCCCGGGGGGGCCCATTGGCTCGGAACCGACGAGCTCGGTCGGGACATCTGGTCGCGTCTTTTGTACGGCGGACGGACCGATCTGCAAGTCGGCGTGCTCGCGGTGCTCTTCCCGTTCGGCTTCGGTGTGGTGATCGGCACGGTGTGCGGCTATGTCGGCGGGGTGCTCGACTTGGTCGTCATGCGGATCGTGGACGTCGTGCTGGCTTTCCCCTTTTACGTACTGATCATTGCTCTCGTCTTCGTCGTAGGCGTGGGAACCCACGGCATATACATCGCCTTCGCGCTGACGGACTGGGTCATATACGCCAGAACGACGAGGAGCGGGACGATCGTCGCCCGCAACCTCGACTGGGTGGCGGCGGCCGAAGGCGGCGGGCTGTCGAGAGCACGGGTGCTGTGGCGGCACATCCTGCCCAACACGGTCACCCAGGCCATCGTCTATGCCATGTCCGACATCGTGCTCGTGATCCTTGCTGTCGTGACCCTCGGTTATCTCGGGCTCGGGATCCAACCGCCGGCGCCGGACTGGGGGGCCATGATCAGCGACGGACAGACCTTCATTCAGACAAACCAGTGGCTGGCAGCCATCCCGGGCCTGGCCGTCGTGCTCACGGGCACAGGTCTGTCTCTCCTCGGCGACGGCCTGGCGGACGTGTTGAGGCCGGGGTGAGGCCGAGGCTGCCGAGGTGACGCCCATGTTGGAGGTCGAGGGCCTCACGGTGGAGATGCGCCGTCACCGGACGGAGTTCCGGGCGGTCAGCGACGTCTCGTTCGCCCTCGAGCGCGGGGGCGCCCTCGCCATCGTCGGCGAGTCCGGCTGTGGCAAGAGCCTGACACTGAGGGCGATCATGGGCCTGCTGCCGAACGGCGGCCGCCTCGAGTCGGGCCGGGTGATCGTCGACGGCGTCGTACTCGACACCGGCAGAAAGGGCCGCGGGCACGGTCACCGCCAGCGCCGGCGCATGTCGATCGTCTTCCAGGACCCGCTCAGCGCCCTCAATCCGATTGCGACGGTCGGCGAGCAGATCGCCGAGGCCCCCCGGCACGTGCTCGGCCTCGGACGAAGCGCCTCCCGGGCAAGGGCGCTCGAATTGCTGCGTCATGTCGGCATTCCCGATCCGGGCCTGCGTTATGGCGCTTACCCGCACGAGCTCTCCGGGGGTACCCGCCAACGGGTCATGATCGCCATCGCCCTGTCGTCGGACCCGGCAATCCTGCTGTGCGACGAGCCGACCACCGCTCTCGACGTCACCATCCAAACCCAAATCCTGGCGCTGCTCGCCGATCTGCGAGCCGAGAACGGCTTGTCTCTCGTCTTCGTCACCCACGACCTCGGCGTCGTCAGCCAGGTCGCCGAGCACCTCGCCGTCATGTATGCCGGCCGCATCGTCGAGACCGGGCCTACCGCCGCGGTGCTGTCCGCTCCCCGTCACCCCTACACGAGCGGGCTTCTCGCCGCTGCCATGGACGTGGACACCCCCGAGCGGGAGCCGGTCACCATACCGGGGTCGCTTCCGGATCCTCTCCGGCTACCGAGCGGCTGCGCCTTCCACCCCCGCTGCCCCCTCGCCACGTCCGAGTGCGTCACGACAGACGTCCGTCTCGAGCCCGTCGGATCGGGGCGCCAGGCGGCCTGCCTGCACTCCGATCTGCTGGCGGCTGCCCAATCAGCGGCGCCGCATGGCTGAGGCGCTCATCGAGGTCGACGACCTCTCGGTGACATTCCGCTCCGAGCACGGGCGCCTCCTTCGCGCCGTGGACGGGGTGAGCCTGCGGGTGGCCGAAGGCGAGGTGCTCGGTCTCGTAGGCGAGTCCGGGTGCGGCAAGACCACCGTCGCCCGGGTCATGGCCGGGCAACTGCAGCCGGCATCGGGGACGGTTCGTTTCGACGGCCGCGACCTCAGCCGCAAGCGAAGAAGAGAAGACCGGCGCGCCATCCAGATGGTGTTCCAGGATCCTTATTCGTCACTCAACCCGCGCATGACCGTCCGTTCCGTCCTCGCCGAGCTCCTGCGAATCCATGGGCTCGTTCCGCGCGCCGGCGTCGAGCAGCGCTGCCGGGAGGTCATGGCGCTCGTCGGGCTGCCGCCCAACGCGCTCGACAGCCTGCCGAGCCAGTTCTCCGGAGGTCAACGACAACGGATCGCCATCGCCCGGGCCCTCGTGGTGGAGCCCCGTGTCATCATCGCCGACGAGCCCGTCTCTGCCCTCGATGTCTCGGTGCAGACCACCATCCTCCGGCTCTTCGAGGAGCTGCGCAGCCGGCTCGGCCTGACCATCGTGTTCATCTCGCACAACCTGGCCGTCGTGCGCCACCTGAGCAACCGGGTGGCCGTCATGTACCTCGGCCGTGTCGTCGAGGAGGGGGATCGCGAACCGGTATTCCGCGACCCCCGTCATCCCTACACGCGTGCCTTGCTCGCGTCGGCGCCACGCCTGCATCAGACCACGCTCGTGCGCCCGAGCGTGCGGGGCGAGCCGCCCAGCCCGATCGACGTGCCGTCGGGCTGCTCGTTCCATCCCCGCTGCCCGCGTGCAGAGCCGCTCTGCTCGCGCGACAGCCCCCGCCTCGAGTGGGTCGGCGCCGCCGCCGGCCACCTGGCGGCGTGCCACTTCCGCCTCGAGGCGCCGGGGAACGACGCTGACCGCTCACCGGCGAATCAGGGAAACGAGAGGGACCAAGACCGAGAAGGCCTGGCGGGGTCTGCCGTCCCGCCCCGACCTGATCAGTGACCGGTGCCCTCGCCGGGGCGGGTGAGCGTCAGATCGATTGTATCTTCGAAGGAGAGCGCTCTTCCGGCCCGGTACCCCTGATCGAACTCAAGATCACCGAGCACGTGGCGAAGCCGAGCCTGTCGTCGCGCCGCAGGCGGTCCTCGATCGGGTACAGCCGTGGCTGCGAGACGACGCTCTCGGCCGCCCCGTGCAGCAAAGCCGCCCGGGAGTAGTCACCTACGCCCGTGGCACAGCAGGCAACCGGTCGCCCCGGCGGCGTAGGCGAGAAGGCGTGGGTCGTCACATATCCGGGCCAGCCGCAAGGCTTGCTCGCAGAGCGCCAAGGGGACGGACAGATCGTCCCAGGACGAGTCCATGATCCTCGCCACCGTGAGCAGCGTCCGAGCGCGCAGCTCCGGAGGGAGCCGATCCCCGTCATCGAGCACCGCCCGGATCACCGGAACCATCTCCACCCGGCCACGACTCCACAGGAAGCGGTCCAAGGCGGTCCCGAGACGAAGGGCGGCCTCGCTCCCGTCCGGCTCCGTTGCGAGATGGGAGAAAGTCGCCCAGATGTTGTCCCACTCAAGGCCCAGGCGCCTGAGCAAGCGGGCCTGCTCCGGACCGGTCAGTGCGGGAGCGGCGCGCTCGGCCAGGTCGACGTAGTAGGCGCCATGGTGCTGGCGGGGTGGAGCTGTCCGGCTCCCCCGGTTGAGGAGGCGGAGGTGCTCGTCGAGGCGCTGCCCGAGGTGCTCGAGCGACATCGAGGAGAGCCGGCCGGCGGCCAGTTCCAGGGAGCGGGATGCCGTCGAGGCGCCGGCAGATGGCGGCCACGAGCGGCGCCCGCGAGCTGTCGAGGACGAAGAATCTGTCGTGGCCTCTCGCTCGCTCGGCGAACAGCGTGACGGCGTCGGACTCGGCGAGATCGTCGATGCTCTCCACCTCCTCGGGTGCAAGCGAGAGCGAGGGCACCCGGTAGACCTGCTCCCCCTCGATGGCAAGGGGCTCCCGGGAGGTGGCGAGAAGATGGACCTTGGGGCAGCTCCGCCCCACCTCGTCGGCCAACTTGGCGCATGCGTCGATGACGTGCTCGCAGTTGTCGAGGACGAGAAGGATCGACTGGTCGCGGAGGGCCTCGACGACGGAGTGGACGAGGGACGCTTCGCCGTGCGGACGAAGCCCGAGGCTCGAGATCACAGCGGCCGCGACCTGCTCGGGGTCGACGATCGGAGCGAGGTCGACGAAGAAGACGCCGTTCATGCTGCCATCGAGCAGGTTGGCAGCCACCTGGAGGGCAAGGCGGGACTTGCCGCAGCCGCCTGCTCCGCTCAGGGTGACGAGGCGGGACGACCGGACGAGCTGCTCGACCTCGGAGAGCTCGGCGGTCCGGCCGATGAAGGCGCTCCGCAGGCTGGGCAGGTTGTTCGGCAGCTCCGGGTTGTCGAGCGATCGCAGCGGTGGGAACGTCGTCCGCAGGCCGGACGCCTCGAGCTGGAAGATCTCCTCCGGCCGGCCCAGATCCTTCAACCGGTGAGTGCCGAGGTCGCGCAGACGAACGCCTTCGGGGAGGCCGTCGCGGGTGAGAGCGGCCGTCGTCTCGGACACGAGCACTTGGCCACCGTGGCCCACGGCGGCGATCCGGGCAGCCCTGTGGACGTCGAGACCGACGAGGGCGACGGGTTGTGCGGATGCCTCGCCGGTGTGGATGCCCATGCGTACGCGGACCTCGGCGACTTCCGGCCAGTCAGCTGACGTCAGCTGCCGCTGCATCTCGATCACGGCAGCCACACAGGCGCGAGGTGACTTGAAGAAAGCGAAGAAGCCGTCGCCGGCCGTGTCGACCTCCGTCCCAGCGTTGTGGGCCAGCTCTGAGCGAATGATGGCGTTGTGCCGGACGAGCACGTCGGCGAAGGCATCACCGAGGCGCGTCAGCATCGCTGTCGAGCCCTCGATATCGGTGAACAGGAACGTCAGGGTCTCCGCCCGCCGGAGCCTACGGGATCAGCTGACCGCCGGCGGAACCGCGGCTCGAAGCAGCCCCGTCGCACCAGCCGCCGGCGATGCCGACCGGTCCCGGAGGAGTCTCCAGCGCCCAAGGGCAGGCCCACCTGTGGCCTGGGATCCGGGCGCCGGCCGGTCCTGCCTGCGCGAGAAGCGCGACAGGCTGAGCATGCTGGCGGGCGCAGCAACTTGGCGGAGGTAGTTGCCACCGTCGGCGGTGGCATGATGAAACAACGTTCGAACGATTCACTGACCGAGCACGAAGGGTCCTCGTTCTGGCTCAAGAGGAGGCAGCCCAGTTCAACACCGGTTTCATCGGGACCGAGCACCTCCTGCTCGGCCTGATCGATGAAGGCGACGGGCTTGCCGCGAAGGCGCTCGAATCGTTTGGTATCTCGCTCCAGGCGGCGCGGGCGAAGATCGAGGAGAAGATCGGGCCGGTCGTGAATGGCCCCATAGGGTCGCCACCGTTCAGCCCGAGGGCCAAGAAAGTGCTCGAGCTCTCGCTTCGCGAGTCTCGCCAACTCGGTCAAGACTACATCGGGACCGAGCACATCCTCCTTGGCCTCGTCCGAGAGGCTGAGGGCATTGCGCCCCAGGTATTGGTGAGTCTCGGCGTCGACCTGTCCCAATTGCGCCGACAGATCATCCAGCTTCTCAAGAGTCACGAAGGCGACGAAGACGGGCTTCGGCGGCCGTTTGCCACCTCCAGAGCTGAGGATGAGGAGCGGCTCGCGACGATCGGCAAGCTCTGGAGAATCGAGGTGGTCGTGGCGGGCCGGAACAGCGATACCCGCGCCAAGGCCTACGAGTACCTCGCCGAGATGGCGGCGGACCTCGGTGTGCAGCTCGCCTCCGTGGACGCTCCCGAGACCGTTGTCTCCTTGGTTGAGACTGAGCAGGGCCCGGGCTTGCGGCTCACGGTCGAGGAAAGGCTGGACATCTGATGCGAGACGGTGGTGAACATTAGTGAGCCACGGTAAAAACGAAGGAGAACTAGAGTGCAGCTCAGGGCTGGTATTCCTAATTTCTCCCGGGCCACCGAATCGCGTCTGACGGTTCCCGCCTTCGGGCCGACGTCTGGCACTATTCGAGGCGATGGTGACGCACCGACAGTCCCCGATGGCGTTTGAATGCCGCCCCCGCTGAACATCAGATCGGCTCGGTCTCGTGTCTGACCTCGAGGCCTCGACTCCGGGGCTGCAGGCTCCCGCCGGCGGGCCAGAGGCCACGACGCCGGTAGACGGGCTCCCGCGGACG
>Ga0182024_10006415_pt1 | contig 25846 bp, 24 predicted proteins | sample P32metaG_FD_120480 | JGI IMG/M metagenome (GOLD analysis project Ga0182024, IMG submission 120480) | Permafrost microbial communities from Stordalen Mire, Sweden - P3-2 metaG (Illumina Assembly) | ecosystem: Environmental > Terrestrial > Soil > Wetlands > Permafrost | place: Sweden: Stordalen... | reverse complement strand
TCCGCCGGCCGCCAACCCCGCTGCCACTTCCCAAGGAGGTCTGGATCAACAAACCCCACAACTCAGACGAAAATACTCTCTAATCTCCGTTCCGGAGTGTCTCAAAGTCGTTGACACGCGCCGTGCGAACAATCCCCAATATGTATTTATTGCACGCATGACACTGTAAAGCGCTGACCATCTTCACATCGTGTCCGCCGGGTATGGTTTCCGTGTAGGGCTTGGTCACTGATTCGAAAGCGGCTTTCGTGGTGCAATGGGGGCAAACTCCGGAGAAGATAAACCACTCGCCGCGCTTGCATTTGGACAACTCCATATTCTGAGGCCAATCCTTCCATGTGTGCTTGAAAGGCTAAGCGTCTACGTCTAATTTTTATCGCTCCCTCAGGACTTCACGCACGCCGACGATGGCTTCCCGAATATTGTCCTTGAGCTCGTCGATAGTGTCGCCCTGCGAATAACAGCCCGGTAGCGCTGGGACCTCGCCCCAAAAGCCGCCCTCGGGATCTTCATGAACGACAACAGTATATGTATGCATGCCTGCGCTCACTTCCGATCCTTGGTCTGCGCCACCGCCTGCGCCAGATAGTTCACCACCTGCGCTTCGTCGCGCGCGACTTCATAGTACGCGGCGCGTAATAGCTGGTCCTTACGATTGATCAGCGTCTCGCGGATGTTCTGCTGCACGCGCGGATCGGTGAGCTCGCGCTGGCCGGCCGGCTCCTTGGAATAAATCTTGAATATGCGATAGCCTTCCGCCGTTTTCACCACCGGCGTGATCTGGCCCGCCGGGGCCGTCTGGATGGCCGCGCGAATTTCCGGATTGGCCTTCTCCAACGCCGACTCCGGCACGAATCCCAGGTCTCCGCCGTTCGGCGCGGTGGTGGGGTCCTCGGAAAAATTCTGCGCCAGCGTCACGAAATCCTCGCCCTGCTTCAGCCGCGCCACCAGCATGTCCATTTTCTTGCGAGCCTGCTCGTCGTTCTGCGCCTTGTCGTTCTTCAGATTCCTGACGTTCGGATCGGGCATCGGCGAAACCAGGATCTGCGCCAGGTGTACCTGCGGCTCGGGAAAATTGAAGCTGCTTTTGTTGGCGTTGTAGAAATCGGTGACGTCTTTGTCGGAAATGGAAATGTGCGAAGTGATTTCCTTGTTGAACAGCTTGGTGATGCTGAGGTCGCGCTTGAGCTGCGCCTTCATATCGTCCACGGTCATCTTGCGCGCCTCCAGCTGTTTTTGAAATTCCTCCTGGGTGTAGGGCGCCTTTAGTTCGGCGAATCTGGATTCCACGTCGGCATCGGTGGCCATCATGCCCAGTTTCTCGGCGCGCTGCAACATGATTTCGTTGTCCACCAGGGTGCGCAGCACTTCCAGCTTTTGAATCTCCATCTGATCGTTGCTGGGTTTTTCGCTGGACGACATGAACTGCGCTTGATACTGCTTGTCCAGGTCGGCAAAGGTGATGAGGCGGCCGTTCACCGTGGCCGCGACGTTGTCGGATACGGCGCGCTTGCATCCGCAGGCGCATATGAGGAGCAGAACGCTGGCGAGGGCGGGGAAAATACGGGACATTCGGTAGATAACTTCATTCTACAGTCTCGCGCGGTTCTTCCGCCTACTGCGGCTCTGCGGCTGTTCAGTCAACCGCGGCTCTTCAGTCAACTGCTACAATCGCGCGCATGGGCACTCAGCGACGCTGCCTCCTCGCCGCCGCGCTGGCCGTCATGGCGCTGGCCGCCGCCGACTCCCCGCGCAATGATTTTCGCTTCTCCATCCTCGGCGATCGGACTGGCGACGCCCAGCCCGGAATCTACGAACAAGTCTGGCGCGAACTGGATGCGCTGCATCCCGACTTCGCGATCAATGTCGGCGACACAATTCAAGGTGGCAACGACGCGACAGCGGCGCCGGAGTGGCGGGCGCTTCGTCCGCTGTGGGAACGCTATCGGTACCCGATCTACTTCACGCCGGGCAATCACGATACCTGGTCCCTGGCGTCGCGGGTGGTATTCGAACAACAAACCGGACACCCGGCATCTTACGGCTTCAACTATCAAAACGCGCACTTCACCGTGCTCGACAATAGCGAGGCCCCGGAATTAAGCGGAGACTTGAGCGACCGGCAAATGCAATTTCTCGCGCGCGATCTGGCCGAGAACCGCGATCGCGATCCCAAGTTTGTTTTCTTCCACAAGCCCTTCTGGCTGATCCCGGTGAAATTTCAGAGCAGCCACTTCCCCTTTCATCAGTTGATCCAGAAATTCGGTGTGCGTTACGTGGTGAGCGGCCACGGACACCAGTTCGTGCGCGCGGTGCAGGATGGCGTGGTCTATCTGGAAGCGCCCAGCTCGGGAGGCAAGCTGAAAGGGCAGGGCTTCGAAGACGGATGGTTTTACGGCCAGGTGCTGGTGACGGTGAAGGACTCGAACGTGGGCATGACGGTGAAGGAAATCGGGCCGCCGTTCGGTCAAGGCCGGGTCATCGATCGCACTTCTCGCGAGTGAACTGCCAGCCATCCACCGCGCAGCGGAACTTCACCGATTTGTCCCAACAAGCGGTCCCGCCCGGAGGAACCGCGTGACCGTCCCAAATGCAGCCTGGAGTCAGACACCATACCGACAGGACGTTTCCGCGGCCAAGTTCCTTCCGCGCCTATGAGTGCGTTCGAATCGGCGTTGATCCGCGTTGATCGACGGCTAAACAAAAATTTTGGCCGCCGATGAACACCGATTAACGGGGATTATGGGCGGCCTTCGCTCGAGGGCGGCACCAGCCCCTTGATTCTGAGGAACGCGCCGATGATGCCGTACATTTCGTTGTCGTGCGCGATGTTCCAATTCAGCAGCCCGAGTCTGCTCATGTCCCATCGGAACCACTTCACCTTGGCGACGCCGGCCGCGTCGGTCATGGAGGCGTACACCGGATCGCAATAGTCGAAGGATGCCTTGAGCGAGGCCACCAGATCGGCTTTAGCGGTCTTGGGTGGTGCGAACTTGGCGTTGGCGGTGGTCTTCTCGCCTTTCGCCACCTGGCACATCAACAATTGTCCGTCGGCGACGTGGGCGATCATCTCGCCGAAGGTGCGCACTTGCGGAACGGTCCGGAACGAGTAGTCTTCCGCCGGCATCCGGTCCGCGGCTTTAAGAAGGCTTTCCTTCACCAGCGCGTAGCTTTGCCGGGCATCGGCGCTAATGGGATTGTTCTGTGCGCGAAGAGCGGCGGTACAAAGAAATCCCAAGAGCAAGATCGAGTACATTTTGCGATCCATGTTATTTACCAACCAAGTGCTGAAGATCTTTGTTGTTCTCGCCGCAGACATACTCGAGCAGGTCTGTATCGGGCAGAAGGGTCAGCGGCAGGGTCACGTTCCAGGGCTTGGTGTAGGCCTTCGGATCGTCGATGGTGATCAGAATATCCATGTGCCCGAAGTTTTTGCGCCTAAAACGCTCGCTCACCTGCAGAGCGTCGGTGGCGGGGCGGCCATCGTTATCCAGCCAGCCCTGGTTGTTGAAGCCGGCGGTCTGGGCCACGAAATCGTCGCCTTCCCAATGTCCAATCGAGTAACCCTGCCAAGTAGGATTGGGATCCTTGGGAAGCTCGCGGCCATCGGTGAAAATCTGCCGATAGCTGTGAACCGCCTCGTAGAGAATCACTACCATCTTCTCGCTGTTCACAATTTTGAAGGGGTAGGGAACCGCGTCGGATCGCGGTACGCCGCCCGGAACGCAGTTGCCGGTTGGATCGTCCTTGCTCTCGGTTGCCCGCCGCTGCTTGAACAATTCCGCGGCCCAGGGTTGAAAGGGAGCGTCGCCCGGCTTCAGGTCCGATGCGATGTTACCGATGTAGGGGGGCGCAGGCTGCCAGATGCCCGACAGGTCTGGTTTGCCGTCCTGAGTCCTGGGCGTGGGCGCCGATAAATTCGCCGTCCCATCGGGCAGCCGAGGGGTCCCCGGAGTCCGGACGTTGAACCACTGCGCGGACGCGGACATACCAAACAGGACGACCGCTACCGCCGCCACAACCGAACGCGACATCCGTATCAGTATACATGTGAGCGCCCTCTAAGATGGACAAACTGTCGTTCGCCGGGACTTTGCCGGGCCGGGTTCCAGGGACAAGGTGTCTCAGATCCAGATCCCAAAATATATCTTTCCAACCACTTGCGATTGGTAGTCCACTTGCGTTCGAGAGCGCCACATGATGAAACAGAACTTTGTAGTTTTGGTCGCATCGCTGGGAGCCGCAAGCTTGTGCCTGGGGCATTCGAAGATGTCTCCGGAGTTAGAGGGCCAGGATCCCGAATCTCAGGTGCAGGTTATTGTCCAGTATCGACAGCCGCCGCAGGACAGCCAGATCGATGCGGTGGTCCGCAAAGGCGGGCGGCATCGCGGAATGCTCAACGTGGTCAATGCAGCTGTATTTTCCGTCCAGGCGAAAGCGCTCGCCGAGTTGGCGAACGATCCGGCTGTCAAATACATCTCTGTGGATCACGCACTGAAGGCATCGTCATTGACGCCCGACTATAAGCTTCAGGCCGTCAATGCGGACATCGCGCAACAGAACGGATTCAACGGCGCCGGGGTTGGCGTAGCCATCCTCGACAGCGGCATCACCAACCGGCCGGACCTGGGCTCTAATAACAGAAACCAGTTCAGCGCGGACAGCGAGTACGGCGGGAACAGCGGCTCGCGAGTGGTCCACGCGGAAAACATCATGAATAGCGGCGGGTCTACGGACGACACCTATGGTCACGGCACGCACGTGGCGGGAATCGTGGGCGGAAACGGCAGCCAGTCGTGGGGGGTGTACGCCGGAGTGGCGCCTTCGGCAAACCTCGTCAACCTGGTAGTCCTCGACAATACCGGTTCCAGCACCGACAGCATCGTGATCGCCGGGATTCAGCGGGCGATTCAGTTGAAACAGCAATATAACATTCGAGTGATCAACCTCTCGCTGGGCCGCCCCATTTTTGAAAGCTATACCGTCGATCCGCTCTGCCAGGCCGTCGAAGCAGCCTGGAACGCCGGCATCGTCGTGGTGGTGGCCGCCGGAAACGACGGGCGCGATAATTCCGAAAGCACCGATGGCTACGCCACCATCACCGCTCCGGGAAACGATCCCTATGCGATCACCGTTGGTGCGATGAAGACCGAGAACACCGCAACACGTTCCGACGATTTGATTGCGAGCTACAGTTCCAAGGGACCAACTCTGTTGGACCAAGTCGTAAAACCCGATCTGGTCGCGCCCGGCAACCTGATTGTTTCCGTGCTCGGCGACGGGACCTTACCCCGAGTGTACCCGCGCAACATCACCGACCAGAATTACTTCATATTGAGCGGGACCAGTATGGCGACGGCCATGGTGAGCGGCGCGGCGGCATTGTTGCTGCAGCAGACCCCGAGCCTTTCGCCGGACCAAGTGAAGGCGCGGCTCATGAAGACCGCTTGGAAGAACTTTCCAGTTTCGAGTAATGCCATCGACCCGGCAACCGGCATCGGCTACACCAGCTATTACGACATCTTCACGGTTGGAGCGGGGTATCTGGATGTGTGGGCGGCACTGAACAGCGACGACCTGGCCAATGGATCGGCCGCCTCGCCGATCGCCTCCTACAACCGCTTGACCGGCGCGGTGACCCTCAGCGGGGTCAGGGGGCAAAACTTGATTTGGGGTACCAACCTGATCTGGGGAACAAACGTAATCTGGGGTACGTCCGTAGTCTCCGGTAACAGCGTGATCTGGGGTACCAGCGTCATCTGGGGCACCAGCGCGCCCAGTAGTTTAAGTGTAATTTGGGGCACCAGCGTAATCTGGGGCACGAGTGTTCCGAACGGCGAAGCAACCACGGCCGCCATCTACGGCGAGCAATAGAAAGGCGAATCTTATGAAAAAGCTAGAGTCGTCCGATATATTCCCGATGGTCCTAAACACCATGAACCATACTTCGAGTGACGCTGCGGTTCGCCTGGCAATGCCGGTCAGTACCTCCGCAATTCGGGGCCTCGAGTTCCGCCCGGGCGCAAATTCGGCGATCTGGGGAACTTCCGCGTATAGTGGCGCCAGCGGGACGCAGAATTTCAGCGCCATCTGGGGCACCTGCCCCTTCCGGACCCCCTTGCATTCAACCTGGCTTCGGCCAGCGCTCCTGATCGAACGGCTTAGGTGAGCTGAGTGGCGAATTGCGTGGGGCGCTCGCAGGGTCTGGCAAGAACGTTCACAGGTCTGGTGGCATTCATCGGGCTGATCGCCGTGCTGCGGCCTCTGGCGGTAAGCGATGAGGTTTGGTCCACGCGTTTTCTCTGTTACTTCCTGCTGGCGCTGCTTTCCTCCGGCCTGAAAGTGTCACTGCCGGGCGTAACCGGCACGTTATCCGTCAGCTTCCTTTTTATCCTAGCCAGCATGGCGGAACTGGGACCGCTTCAGACCATGGCGATCGGGATTGGCTCCGCTCTGGTGCAAATCTACTGGGGAGCCAAGAAGCGCCCCCTGCTTTACCAGGTGCTCTTTAACCTGGCGTCCATTGCGATCGCGATCCGGTTTGCGGAGGCGGCCCTGCATTGGGCCCAAGGTGTGGGAATCAGTTTGCCCTTCCAGCTTCTGTGCGCAACAGGGGCCTATTTCGCCGCGAACACCATCCCGATTGCGGTTGCGATTGCGCTGACGGAACAGCGCAGCCTCTATACGGTGTGGCTGGAATGCTATTTCTGGGCGCTGCCTTACTACCTGTTGGGCGCAACGCTGGTCTGCGTCCTGCACTGGGTGAATCAGAACCTGGGCTGGCAGTTCTCGCTGCTGGCGATGCCGGTGGCCTGGGTGGTGTATCGCTCGTACCGGTTGTACATCGGCCGTTTGGAGACCGAAAAGGAGCGCGTTGAGCAGGAGAAAGAGCACGTCGATGAGATGAATAACCTGCACCTGCGCACCATCGAAACGCTCGCTTTGGCGATCGAGGCCAAGGACCAGACCACGCGCGACCATCTGCGTCGCGTGCAGCACTATGCGCTCGCAATCGGCAAGGAAATGGGTTTCAACGAAGCGGACCTGAATGCTTTGCGGGCCGCATCCTTGCTGCACGACATCGGAAAATTGGCCGTGCCGGAGCACATTATCACCAAGCCGGGTAAGCTGACGCCGCAGGAATTCGAGAAGATGAAGATTCATCCCGTGGTGGGGGCCGAAATTCTGGAGCAGGTGAATTTCCCCTATTCGGTGGCGCCCATTGTCCGGGCTCACCACGAACGATGGGACGGCAACGGTTACCCGCTCGGATTGGCGGGCGAGCAGATCCCCTTGGGCGCACGCATCCTTTCCGCCGTGGATTGCCTGGACGCTCTGGCTTCCGATCGCCAATACCGGCGGGCTCTGCCCCTGGACGAGGCGATGGCTGTGGTGCTGAACGAATCGGGCAAGAGTTACGACCCGCGCGTGGTCGAGATTCTCGCCAGGCGTTACCGTCAATTGGAAGAGGAAGCCGTCCGGTTGAGCAAGCCCGGCTCGAAGCTGTCGGTCGGAGCGAGAATCGAGCGCGGCAAAGCGCCCGCCGCCGGATTCGCTTCGGCGCCGAGCCAGGACCAGCAACGCGATTTCCACTCGCAGATCGCCGCCGCGGGCCGGGAAGCGCAATACACGCTGGAACTGGTGTCGGAGTTGGGAAGTTCACTCGGCATGGCGGAGATGCTCTCGGTGTTAAGCTCGCAGCTAACCCAGTTGATTCCGTGCGATTCCATCGCCGTGTATGAGCGCAAAGACGATCTGCTCCAGCCGGTGTATGTGGATGGCCGGGATCGCATGTTGTTCTCGTCCCTCCAGATTCCACTGGGCGAGGGGCTTTCGGGCTGGGTGGCCAAGCACAACCTGCCGATTCTCAACGGCAATCCTTCCGTGGAACCCGGCTATCTCAACGATCCAAAGAAATTCAGCCTCCTGCGATCCGCGCTGTCGGTGCCACTGGCCGGCCAGGAGAATACCGTGGGTGTGCTCACGCTGTATCGCGCCGAGGCGGACGCCTTCGCGCCCGATCACTTGCGCATTCTTTCGGGGATCAGTTCAAGAATCGGCGTTTCGTTCGAGAATGCGCTGAAATATCGCGCTCTGGAAGCCTCCGCTACAACGGATTTTCTGACTGGCCTGAACAATACGCGAGCATTGTTTGAGCGCCTGAATCAGGAGCTGTCACGCTCGGAACCGGAACGGAGGCCGCTCACGGTGGTGGTGTGCGACCTGGATCGCTTTAAAGAGGTGAACGACCGCTTTGGCCACAGCGCCGGAAACCGGGTGCTCCAGGCGTTTGCGGACGGATTGACGAAGATCAACCGCGACTACGACGTGACGGCGCGCTTCGGAGGGGACGAATTCGTGCTGGTGCTGTCGGGTATGAATGCGGATATGATCGGCGACAAGATCCTGGCCGTGTCGGCCCTGGCCTCCGAAGTTGGCCGGACGGTTTGCGGCGAGGACATCGTTTCGGCCAGCGTGGGCGTGGCGTCGTATCCCGCCGATGGCGTCACCGCCGACGAACTGCTGGCGGAGGCGGACCGGCGAATGTACGCCAATAAGAATAGCCTGAAACTGAGGCGGCCGATCGTGCGAGCCGCCGAAGACATGAAGGCTCATTGTTCTGTAAGTCGGCCGATCTCCGCGCACTCGGAAAAGCCCTAAAAAATTCGCCCCGTCCGTCCGATAGAGGGAAGGGGAAGAACCCGCCGCACTCATGATCTCACTCCGCAAAACCGCCACCGAACTCGAACGCCTGGAAGAACTTCATCGCACCGCCGTCCACTGCTATTCGGAAGCGCTGCGCTCCACCGGGCAGAACGCCATTGAACTGGACAGCACTCAAACCGCCCATTTTCGCGCCCAGTTACAGGCTCTCCGGGACCAATTGCGAGCCGACGCCGGCCCCGGCGAACTGGCCGGGGTGCAAAGCTCTTTCGACACCGAACTGAAGGACTATCGCGACAAGACCCGCGACCAGGTCCAGAGGCTTCGCCAGGAGGTGCAGGCCGCGGCGGCGGCCGTGGAATCGTTCGTCGGATCCATCAGCGAAAGCGAAGTCAATCTCGAATCCGGCCTCAAACGAGAATTGAACAGCCTCAATCAGAGCGCCCTGAGCGACGATATTCAGGAGATTCGCGGGGCCATCCACGCATCCACCGCCAAAATCGCCGCGAGCATCGAGCAGATGCGGTCCTCCAATCAACTGGCGATCGCACAGCTCAAGGACGAGATTCGCCTGTTGCACCAGCAAGTCCAGGCGGAGAGCCGTTCACAAGCACCCGATCCTGGCTCGGAAGGCCGCCGGCGAATGAACGGGCGAATGGAAGAAATCATCCGTAAGAACAAGCCGTTTTCAGTGCTGCTGGTGGTGGTTCGCAATCTGGACGGGCTGCAGAACTGTTACTCGGCCGGTGTGATCGCCAGCGCCCTGCGTGGTTTCCAGTCTCGCTTCGAGAACCTGGTTCCTTCTGCAGCCATCGTGGATCGTTGGGCCAAGGACCAATTCGCGGCCATTTTGAGCACCGCGCCCGGCCAAACCATCGAGATGTCGAGTGAGGTGGTCCGCGGGCTGTCTGAACCATTCCTCGAACGGGAGAAGGGGGGAGCGCACTCCGTAGTCTTCAACCCGCGCGCCGGTGTCATCGAATTTCATCCCGGCTCCGACTTGGCCAAGGTTGAGGCCAAGCTCAGGCAATTGGCTGACGCGCTCATCGGCTAGACCTTCTTCCAAGCCGCCCCGGGTACGAATATGGCCGAAAACGTTTGAAACAGAAGCCTAATGATCCGACGCCAAGCCGACGATGATAGGCTGAGCGGGTTTAACTCAAAATGCAAAGGTCTGCCACCACCATTTTCGCAAGCTTGAAGAAGGTGCCTCCCTTTCCGCCCGTGGCGGCCAAACTCCTGAGCTTACTTTCCAACCCCGCCGTGGATACGAATGAAGTGGCGGACCTCATCGCTAGCGACGCCACCTTCACCGCGCGTTTGCTCCAGCGGGTGAATTCGGCCGAATTTGGGTTCGTGTCCGATATCACCAATGTGCGGCGCGCTGTCGCGCTTCTCGGCCTCGATGTGACGCGCCAAATCACTCTCGCGCACGCCACTGCCGCCTATGCGCAAGGCGGGCTAAAAACCGAAGCGATGCGCCGCTGCTGGCAGCACACGGTTGCAACCGCGGTGCTGGCCCAGGAAATTGCGGAGGCTTGCGACGCCTTCGCCAGCGTCGCGTTCACCGCCGGCATCATGCACGACATTGGACGTTTAGGTTTGCTGGTTGCGTATCCGGAGGAGTACGAACGAGTGATCTGCAACGCCGCCGAGCGCAGCCTGGACGTGCTTGACTTTGAGGAAGAAGAATTCGGAGCGCATCACGCCGAAGCGGGCCGCCTGCTCGCTGAGCGCTGGGGACTGCCGTCCGAGATGGCCGTCATTGCCGGGCGCCATCACGATCCTTGCGAGGGCGCGGAAGTGGATTTGCTGCGAATCGTTCACGTGGCCTGCCGTCTGGCCGATGTCTTGGGTTATGACGTCGTCAAGCCCCTCTTGTCGGCGCACGCCGGCGACGTGATCGCGCAATTGCCGGCGCAGGCGCGCGCACGCCTCAGCGAGGATCCCGCGGAGCTTTGCCAGCGCATCGAACAGAAGCTTCAGGAATTCGGCTCCGAGGCGGCCGGCGCCCCGCCCGAAGAGACTTTGGCGTTGCTGGCGTCCGCCTGCACCGCCGGTAATCCAGACCCGGCGGCCCACGTTGAGTCGACCGAGGAGCCGGCCGCTCTCGAACCGGTCGAAAGACTAAGGCCACGGCCGGGGTATCGGGCCATCATCCTATGGATTGTGGCCGGGCTGGCTGTCGTTGCCGCCGCAGGCCTGTGGGCCTTCCGCTAGAAGAAACTCACTTCAACCAGGCAGCTGTGGACAGCCCGAGGCAGCCGTTGCCGATTCGCTCACGAACCGGTGCAGCGCATCCAGTTGCTCGGCGATCAGGTTGGCGTCCGCTTGCGCCGCCGCCTGCTCGATCTCTGTTCCCAGGGTTTCAATGGGCGGAAACCCGTAGCCGCGCCCCGTGCCTTTCAAATTGTGTCCGAAGCGCCGGATGGGACCGAAATCGTGGGAAGCCAGGCACGCGCGCGCCTCTTCAATCTGTTTCTCTTTGGAAGCGAGATACTGCGGAACCAGCGCCTTCACTTGCTCGGAGACCTCCATCGCCGGCGTTGTGCGCGGCGGTTGCGCTCCCTGGCGCGGTACAAAGTGGCGGATGGTTTTCAGAAGCGTTTCCTTGTCCATTGGTTTGGCGAGATGCGCCACACATCCGGCATCCATGCTGGCGCGCACGGCTTCTCGCATGGCGTCGGCCGACACGGCGATAATGGGCGCCGCGAGACCTTGCGATTGAAGTCCCAGCGACTGCTGCCAAGCCCGAATACGCCTGGTTGCGGCATAGCCGTCCATGACGGGCATGTCGATGTCCATCAAGATCAGATCGAATTGTTCGCCCTGTTGGACGGCGTCCAGGGCTTCCTGGCCATTCTGGGCGATGCGAAGCTTTACTGGCTGGTCCCGTAGGTAGTGCTCCAGCAACAGCCGGTTGTCCGCGGCGTCCTCCGCCACCAGGATCCTGATCGGCGCACCGGATGGAAGCTGGGTTGGCGGGGTCCCAACCGTAGCCGGATCGGCCATAACTGGTTCCACCGCTTCGAGCGGGAGGCTGAAATGGAACGTGCTCCCGCCGCCCTCCCGGCTCGCCACGCCTATCTCACCTCCCATCAGCTCCACCAGGTGGCGGCAGATGGTAAGTCCCAGCCCGGCCCCGCGCTGGCCGTGATTCTGATTGGGTAATTGCACGAATTGGGCGAAGATTCTATCTTGATCCTCAAGCCGGATACCGGGTCCGGTATCGCAAACCTCGTAGCGAAGCTGGTCGCCGGCGCCGACCGCCCTGAGCACCTTCACCTTCACATCCACACGTCCCTGCGCGGTGAATTTCAAGGCATTGCTCAACAGATTCACCAGCACTTGCTGGATACGCAACGGATCTCCCAGCGCCCAGGCGGGCGCCGCAGGGTCGACTTCCACTCCCAACGCGATACCCTTTCGCAGCGTGGATTCGCGGAACGTGGCCACCGCGTCGTCCACCGTCTCCGGGATCCGGAAGGGCACTCGTTCCACGCGCACCTCTCCCGCTTCGATACGGGAGAAGTCAAGAAAGTCGTTAATCAGGGCCACCAGGCGGCGGCAGTTGCGCTGGAACATGCTGACGTATTGGCCTTGATCGAAGGTCAACGGGGTTCGCGAAAGCAGGTCCGACGCTCCCAGGATGGCATTGAGAGGGGTACGAATATCGTGACTGATCCTGACCAGTAATTCGGTCCTGGCCCGGTTGGACGCCAGCGCCGCATCCTTGGCCCGGATCAGCGCGGCGTGGCCATTTTGGCCGGCCCAGATGTCGCGCAGGAAGACGTAAAAACTGGAGGCGGGATCTTCGGCCGCGGATAGAAACGTGATAGCGACATCGCGGGATGGGCCGGACGGCGATCCGATGCGAGCGGCGATTTCCGATCGGCCGTTCATTCGCATCTGCGTGATGGCTTCCTCCACTCCAGGCCGATCCTGGGGTTGTACGGTGGCGGCGATATGGGCCGGCCTATAAATCTGGGAACACCCCGCCATCTCCGCGTAAATTCGGTTCAGCCATAAATAGCGCCCGGCCGCGTCGACTTCGGCGACACCATGCAGAGCGTTGTCCAGCGCCACCCCTTTCCGCCGCAGGATCTCGGCCACCCGGATCAGCCCCTCGTTCAATGCGCCGATTTCGTCGCGTCCGGCCAAACATTCCGGAGCGGCCTCGGCGGCCAGCCGCGCCAGGTTGCGTTGGACACTGGCGACGCGGCTGGTAATTCCTCGCGCGAACAGAAGAGTCATCGCCACGCCGCCCAGCAGTCCTAGAAGCAGGCAAATGCCGGTCAGGGCGCCCTGCTCGGCGCGCAGCCGGGCGGCTTGGCCGAGCAACGCGCCGATCTGGGTTGCATTATCGCTTTCCATCGACTTCAGGACGCCCTCCATCTGCCGCCGTTCGGTTTCAATCCCGAGCAGTTCAGTGCGCAACCGATCGAGCGGCAACGCGCCCGATTGGAAGCGTGCTATGCCGCCAAACATGCGTTCTTCGCGCGCCTGCTCGATGGAAGCGATCCGCGCCAGGCGCTGTTGTTGCAGAGAACTGTCGGCGGTGAGCTTGAGGAGCTGTTGCCGAGCGGAGTCGAAGGCTGCCAGCGAGGATCGGGCGCGGGCGATAAAAGACGTCTGGGCGGTGATGAAATAGGCCCCCGCGCCGGCGCTGGTGTCGGCCTCCGCGGCGCGCAGACGCTGGATCTCGTGCGACGTTTCCAGGGCGCGGTTTACACACTCGCCGGCCGCCGCATTGCGCGCCGCAAGTATGTTTGCGACTCCGAACATCAAGACCGTGGCCGCCGCTGGGACTGAGATCAGCAGCAGGCCCTTAGCCCGCAGGGAGAGGTCCGGCCATTCTCTGCGCCAGCCTCGAAGCTTTTCCGCTCGCATGCGCTAACGGTCCAGAACCAACATCAACAGGGGACATAGCGCGCTGACCCGCGCCTTCTCGAGCGAAGCGTCGGCGCCCAGATGCGCGGATACCGACAGATAGACATCGGACTGCTCGGCTCCCGAGACGGCCACGATCCGGATCTCGGGGAAAAGTTGCTTGAGTTCCCGCACGGCCTCGATGCCGTCGCGGCCGGGCATCACCATGTCGAGAATCACCGCGTCCACGGCCTCGCGGCGCAATTGCAGCAGGCAGTGCTCGATGTCTTCCGATTCGATGACCTCGAATCCGGCCGGCTCCAGGATGGCGCGGGCCAGTACCCGGAAGTGCTCGTCGTCGTCGACCACCAGCACTTTTGCGTTCAGACGTGCGAAGGCTGCGGGAGCGCGAAATAGTTTTTCGGAGACCTCATGGGCCATGACTGCGCTCATCGGCAAAGCGCGCAGAACTTTGAGCGCGCCGCTCACGCTCTTGTTCCTCCCAGGTGCAACCGATAAGCCCTGCGTGAGGATAGGCGTTGAATCCAGGAGGTAAGTACCCCCAGACACCGGTATGACGAACCAAACCATCCTCAGCCTATTGAACTACTTGTGCAACGAAGCCAGGGATTCCGTGCAAGCCAGCCTGGGCCTCCTAGCGCTCGGTCCCTCTTTGTCTCCCGAACCGGCTTGGCAGACCTGTCTCCAGAACAGCAAATGCGGCTCGGACCGGTTGCTGCGCTGCATCGACGATATGCGGGAGTTGGTGTCGGCCGAAACACCCGCGTTCGATCCGGCCGAGGAGTTCGATGTCACCTTGTCACTGGGAGAAACAATCGAAGTGCTCAACCTGGGATCCGGCCGCCGCGCCAGCCGCTTGGTCCTCCAATCGGCGGGGCAGCCGGTAAGCGGGCGGCAGCACCGGCGCGCCGTTGAGGAGGCCCTGATGCGCGTTCTAGACGCGGTCTCGAAACTCGGCCGCAAGGGGGAGGCGCTGGTCACCGCCACGCGGGCCAACGAAGGAGACGGCGTCCGGTTCGAGATCATACCGGCAAACTCGAACGTCGCGTTGCGTGTCGCCGATTGGCTCAACAGCGATGCGGACCAAGTAAACTTTCAGGACGCCGACGAGGCGCGCTACGGCGTCGCCTCGCTGGTGGCCGGGAAACGCATTCGAGCGCTCGGGGGGAGCGCGGAATTTGTGAGCGACGCGCGCGCTCCCATGGCGTTAGTGGTTTCGCTTCCCTGGCAGGCCGGCACCACCGGAGACTGCTCCACGGAACCATCCCATCAGGATCGGAACGGCCTCAGCGTCCTGGTGGCCGAAGACTTGGATGAAAGCTTCGTGCTGACCCGAATTCTTCTGCAAAACGAAGTGGTCTCGCGGGCGCGGGATGGCCTGGAAGCGCTCGATATGATGAAGGCTCGCCGCTTCGATGTGGTCCTGATGGACATTCACATGCCGGGCCTGGACGGCTACAAAGCCATCCGAGCGATGCGCGACTGGGAGACTGGAACCGGCAATGCCAGGACGCCCATCGTGGTTCTATCTTCCGACGATCTGAATACGCAAATGCGCCGCGCCGCCCAATCCGGCTGCTCCGGTTTTTTGCGCAAGCCGCTCGACCCTATGGATCTGCTGGACCTGCTAGACCGGCTAAAGACGGTCCGAACTGCATCTGCGTGACCGCCTAAAGACGCCACGAACCGTCCCTACTGCCGGAGCGCGAACGTGAAGAGCGCCGTGCCCGCCGATACGGCGATGTATTGCTTCCCATTCACGGCATAACTCATGGGCGCGCTGTTGATCTGGCCGCCCAGCGACGCCTTCCACAACAGCTTGCCGGTTCGGTCGTCCAAGGCGTAGAAGTAGCCTTCGCGTCCGCCGCTGAACAGCAGGTCGCTCTCGGTGGTGAGCACTCCAGCCCACGTGATGTCGTTCATCTTGAACTCCCACTTGCGCTCGCCGGTCTTCGGATCAAAGGCTCCCACGGCGCCGTAGCCTTCCTCCTCCAACTTGGAATTGGTCTGCAAATTCACCGCGCCCATGGGAGTGTTTCCGGTCGCCTTCGGGCGGCCTCCTTCCGTTGCGATGGTTCCCGAGTTCTCCCACAGCGGTATGTAGAACAATCCCGTGCGCGCGCTGTAGGAAGGCGGATACCAATTGGTGCCGCCCAGAACCGTGGGCATGATAGTGCTGCCGGAAGGCGTTGGCACCTTGCCGGGCACGCGCATCGGACGACCTTTCTCGTCAAACCCGGACATCCAATTTACCTGGGTGAACGGCTTGCCCATCAGGAACTGCCCGGTGTTGCGATCCAGCACGTACATCAGGCCGTTGCGATTGGCCCACAACATTACTTTGCGCGGCGCGCCTTGCCAGTCGATGTCGGCGAGCACAGGCACCTGCGTCGAGTCGTAATCTAATTCATCGTGTGGCGTGAATTGATAAAACCATTTCAGCTTGCCGGTGTCGGCATCCAGGGCGACCACGGAATCGCTATAGAGATCGTCGCCGGCGCGCTGGCGGCCGTCCCAATCCGGTGCGGGGTTTCCGGTGCCCCAGAAAGTGAGATTGGTTTCCGGATCGTAGGCGCCGGTATTCCAAATGGCCGCTCCGCCGTGTTTCCATGAATCGCCCGCCCAGGTTTCGTGACCGGGCTCACCCGGTTGTGGGATGGTATGGAAACGCCACACCTCCTTGCCGGTGTGGACATCGAATGCGGCCAGGATGCCTCCAATTCCAATGTCGCCGCCCGCCGTTCCGACAATGACCTTGTCTTTGACCACCAGCGGAGCGTGAGTGATGGAATAGAACTCATTGACGTCGGCGACCGTGGTGTTCCAGAGCAATTGGCCGGTCTTGGCGTCGATCGCGAGCAGATGAGCGTCGATGGTTCCCATGAACAGCGTGTCGCCGAGAATCGCGAGGCCTCGATTCACCCGCCCGCAACAAGTGCGCGCCTTGGGAGACGGGTTGTAGGCGTAGGTCCAGAAAATCCGGCCGGTGGCGGCGTCCAGCGCGAATACATCGTCGGGAGCCTGCACCGTATATAAAACGCCATTCACCACCAGTGGAGTGGCCTCGAATTTCTAGAGCGACCGGGCTTGAAACACCCATTGCAGTTCGAGTTTGTCTACGTTCTCGGGCGTGATTTGCGTGAGCAGGCTATGCCGCTGGCCGAGCGTGGTTCCCGAGTAAGTGAGCCAGTTTTGCGGCTCCTGCTGCGCGTGTAAGATGCGGTCGAACGAGACGGAACTCGAATTTTGTTGCGCCAGCAGCGAGCCGGCCGCGAGGAGAATCAAAAACGCGCATGTCTTCATTTGTTTGTAACCCTAGCGCTTATCCGGCAGCGCAAACACGTAGAGCGCATTGCCATTCAACGGATGGTGAATATCGGGCGCGATTAGGCCCGGCACTTGCCGCGGACTGCCGCCGCCGAGTCCCGTCGGTACTGCGATGTACTGCTTGCCGTCCACGCTGTACGAGATGGGGAAACCCTGGACCGACGTTCCCAGCCGCGCCTGCCACAGTATTTTGCCGGTGTTCACATCCACTGCTTTGAACTGACGATTCAGATCGCCGGCGAACACCACTCCGCCCGCAGTGGAAAGCGCCGCGGTGAGAAACGGAGCGCGTTGTTCGATGGACCATAGCTGCTTCATGGTGGTCACGTCGAATGCGGCCAGCTTGCCGATGTTGCCGTTGGTGCCGGGCATTTCATAGAAGCGCCGCCCCGCGCCACCCCCGCTTCCGCCGCCCTCCTTCAGGTCGATCTTCTGTCCATTCATCGACAGGCAGCTCTGGCTGAGGGGAATGATCAGACGATTGGTCCCTGGGTTATAGCTCATGGCCTGCCAATTGTGGCCGCCTTCAGTGCTCGGGCACGAATCGATCCATTCACCAAGCTGTTGCTCGACGATGTCGTTGCGGTAGTGTGGCTCACCCGTCTTCGGATCGAAGGAATCGAACACATTTTGAAACACCGTCTCTTTGTGCCCCAGGTACTTGCCGGTCTTGCGATCCAGCTTCCACAGGATGCCTGGCTTTCCGGCGGTGAAGACAAATTTCTGGCTACCCGAATCCACCAGCACGCGTTCGAAGACTTCGTCCAGGTCGAGCGACTCGCCGGGCGAGTGTTGGTAGTACCAGGCGAGCTTGCCGGTGTCGGCGTCGAGCGCCAGCGTGGAACTGCTGTAAAGCGCGGCGCCTCCGCCCGATTGACGGCTGGCGCGCATCCACGGTTTGGCTTGCGCGACACCCCAATACGTCAGATTGAGCTCGGGATCGTAACTGCCTGTGATCCACGTTTCGCCGCCGGCGCGAAACAGGTCTGGAAGCTTGCCCCAGGTGTCGCCGCCAGGTTCGCCATCGCGCGCGATGGTGTTGAACCGCCAAAGCTGTTTGCCGGTTTCCGCGTCGTAGGCGCTGATGAAACACTTTTCGTCGCGATAGCGCTCGCATCCGCCCAGACCCTGCAGCACCTTACCTTTGATGACGAGGGGCCCGCTGCTGGTGCTGTAGTTGCCCTTCGAGCGATCGCCTATCACGGTTTCCCAAACTTTCTTGCCGTTGCGCGCGTCGAAGGCGATCAATCGCGCGTCGCTGGTGGAAACGATAATTTTGTCCTCATAAATCGCCATGCCGCGCATGGAGCTGGCGTTGGCGGGTCCGCCGTAACGGTTCTCCCAGATGAGGTCGCCGGTGCGCCCGTCCAGGGCCTGCAGGGTGCTGTTCGGATTGTTGAGATAGAGGACGCCGTTGTGAACGATAGGCGCGGTCTGGTTGTTTCCGCCGTCGTTCATCGACCACACCCATTGGAGTTGAAGCTCGTGCACGTTGTCGCGCGTGATTTGATTTAGTGCGCTGTAATCCCAGGCCTGATAGTTGCCGCGAATCATCAGCCAATCGGCCGGATCGGGGTGGCGCAACATTGCATCCGTTACGGGCTGGTAATTTTTGACTTCGCCTGCGACGGTAAGACCCGTTGCCATAACCGGCCCAGGCCTGGTGGTTGCCGGCGGCGGCTCCTCGGCTGGCGGGTGCCGGACCGCATCGGGAACTTGACCCGTGGCTACGGAACTGATTTTTACTTTCGCATCGGGTGTCAATGGCTGGCTGCCCGCTCGCGCGCCATTGGCTTGGAGAATGAAAGCCGCCAGATTGACGTACGCCTCGTCGCCGAGCCCGTGAGGATTGTTCGGTGGCATGGTGGCTTCCATGAAGGAGACCAGTTCACCGGTGGTTCGATCGCCCCACTGGCCGATGAAATTGGAACCCGCCAGTTGCGGCGCTTCGTTGCGTCCGCCCAGGTCGGCCACATGGCAAATGGCGCAGTTCCCTTGATAGATGGCGCGGCCCGATGCCGCCTGCTGGGCGGTGTATGGCGCCGGCTGCTGGGCCAGCGCGCTCGCAACATAGGCGATGCCGATCGGCAGTACGTGTTTTATTCCTTTGAGCACGCGATTCTCCTAGCGCAGAAGCCAGCCCCACAGATTTCCGTCGGGGGCTTTCTCGCTGTCAATTTGAATGTACAGCCTACCCTTTTTCAAGCTCTCGATTTGTTGCGGCGTCAGATCGAGTGCGGCGCTGACCGTGCCGCTGGGTGCATGAGCGACGGTTAAGTCGAGAATGGCGGGACCGCGCACGCCCGTAGCCGGTCCCTGATGGACCTTGGCGTCCAAAGCGGGTGATCGGAGCCCTTCAAACGATCCTGTGATCGAAAGCTTCGCGCCCACTAGCGTTGCAGTGGCCGAGCCAATGCCTGCAATGTCGGCTCGAGTTTTCGCCTCCACCGGCACCGAAGACAATCGTACTTTATAGGTTTCAGGCGGCTGAGCCGCGAGCGACAGGGCGGACGCGATCGTCAGCACGAGCAATGCTCTCATGATCGGCCAGTATACACCCGCCACTGTGGCGCACGCGCTCGGCGTGCGGCGTTCACACTCGTGTGAACGGGTATTGGCACGATGGCCAACACGGGTGTATTCTGGAGCCGAGGCGATAGGAGGCAACTATGGAAATCGACCGGCGGGTTTTTTTTGCGGGACTCGGTGGTGTGGCGGCGGTTGCTGCAATGGCTGATGAGGCCAAGGCCGAGGCTCTCGAACATCACATGATGCTTCAGTTGAACGTCGCGAACCAAGCTGTGTCGGACAAGAAGTTTCCGACAGCGGCCGAGGTGGAGGCGGAGATCGAAACACGCCCCACGCGCCGCGGCACGGGTAACCTGTTCGTCTCCCATTCCGGCAACGTCAAGAAGCTGCCGCCACTGCCCGAACGCCCGACGCTGGTGGACTTCTACAAGCTGCGCTTCATGGCCACCTCGAACCATTGCCTGCAAAGCGCCAATCGCGCCGTGCAGAACGGCATGTCCGAGGAAATCGTGCTGGCCTGCCTGTTGCACGACACTGTGCAGGATCTCATCAAAGTGGATCACGGCTGGTGGGGCGCGCAGATGTACGAGCCGTACGTTTCCGAAAAAGTTTCATTCGCCATCCGTTATCACCAGGCGCTCCGTTTCTATGAAGACAAGGAGCATGGCTACGAATATCCCGACCTTTACCGGCGCATGTTCGGCTCCGATTACAAGCCCGAGCCATACATCGAGGCTACCTACAAGATGGTCCGCAACCACAAGTGGTACCTGGAGCCGCGCATGGTTACGGTGAACGATCTGTACGCCTTCGATCCGAAAGTCAACCCGACGCTGGATCAGTTTCTCGACATCATCGGTCGAAATTTCAAGCAGCCGAAAGAAGGCCTGGGGTTCGACAACAGCCCGGTGGCGCACATGTGGCGGTCCATCGCGCGCCCGGATTCGCCGCTCTAAGAACTACTGCAGCCGCGCGATCGCCCCGATTACTTCCGCCGGTTTCTCGAACGGCGCCACATGACCGGCTTGCCGAATCACGACCACTTCGGCGCCCGCGATGCCTCGCTGGAACGCCTGCGCATAGACGGGCGGAATCAGTTTGTCGCCCTCGCCCCAGATGAGCATGGTCTTGGCCTTGATGCGATAGAGCCGGGACGCCAGCCCGCGCTCGGGAATAGGAAACAGAATCTTGCCGGCCGCGCCCAACTGCCTGGCATTTTGAACCAGGAACGCCTGCAGGAATTTGGGATCGCTCATGTTCGTGCCCGCGCTCATGATCTTCGCCCCGGCCTCGGCGTCGTAGAACAAGTAACCGGGCAGTTCGTACGGCAGCATGGCGAAAATATCGGGAATGGGATGCGCATCCATCCACAAGCCTGCCGGCGCAATCAGCGCCAGGCGCGACACGTCGTTGGGGGCGACGGCGGCCATTTCGCTTGCGATCATGCCGCCCATGGAGAAGCCCGCCAGGATTGGATCCTTCAAACCCAGCCGCTCAACCACGTCCCAGGTGTGCAGCGTGAAATCCAGCATGTCGCGCAGTTCGGTGCACTCTTCGCTATCGCCGTAGCCGGGCACCAGCGGCGCGTACACATGAAACCTCTGCGCCAGGCTGTCCAGAAAACCCATGTCCATGTCGAGTCCGCCGGCGCCGTGCAGGAAGACCAATGGCTGTCCGGCGCCGCCTTCGTAATAACGCACCGGAACACGCTCGGTTTGAATTGTTTTCAGGTCCATTGGCTTATCGCTCCGCTCCAACCGGCTCCGATTCCGTCTGAATTGCCCCAGGCACAGCGCGCTTGGCCAGCGGCTTGCACCAGAAGCGGCCGTCGTCGGCGTATTCGGGAAAGATGTTGCGGAGTTTCGGCATCACCTTTTCGGCGAACAGCCGCGTGGAGTGCATGCACTTGTCCTTCGGCATGTCGCCGATTTGCATCAGGCAAAAAATATTGCCGACGCGCAGTTTCTTGATCAGATCTTCCATGCGGTGCGCGACCGTTTCGGGACTGCCCGCGATCACGCTACCGTTGTCCACCAATTCCTTCCAGGGCAACTCCTGGAACATGGTCTGCGGCGCGTACTGCGAAAGGATGCCCTTCTGGATGGTTTTGATCGTCCGATATCCGGGCGCATCCGCGAAGCCCGGATACACGTGCAAACATCGGTTGTAGAAATAGCTGACGTGTTTGGCGTAGAGACGCTCAGCCTCAGCGTCCGTTTCGCCGACGCAAATGGTTTGAGCGAAGCCCGCGCGGTAGGGCGAAGCGTCCGGTGTGTTGCGCTCCGCCACGCGATCCCAGTAGCCCTGCATAAGCGCCTGCCCGCGAATGTAACCGCCGAAACTCAAGTAAGAATACGAATAGGTATTGTCGATGCAGAAATCGAAAGTCTCGATCGACCCGCCGCCGGGAATGTGAATCGGAGGATGCGGCTGCTGAATGGGCCGCGGCCAGGGGTTCACGTAGCGCAGTTTGGTATAACGGCCATTGAAGGCGAAGGGTTCCCGCTCAGCCCAGGCGCGCTTGATCAGTTCATGAGCCTCTCTGTATTTCTCGCGCGTCAATGCTGGAATCGTGCCGTAGCAGTAGTTGGTGTCCATCGAAGTGCCGACCGGAAATCCAGCGACTAAGCGGCCGCCGGAAATACAGTCGAGCATCGCGAACTCTTCGGCCACGCGCAGCGGCGGATTGTAGAGCGCAATGGAGGCGCCCAATACCACCAGCGCGACGTTGTCGGTGCGGCGCGCCAGGCTGGCGGCGATCAGGTTCGGCGAAGGCATCAGGCCATAGGCGTTTTGATGATGCTCGTTGACGCCGATGCCGTCGAAGCCCAGCGTTCCCGCGTATTCGAGCAGGTCCAGATAGTCGTTGTAGACCTGGTGGCTCTTCACGGGATCGAACAGATTGGAATCGATGTCCACCCACACCGAGCGATTCTTCTCGCGAAAATCGTCCGGCAAATACGGCCACGGCATCAGGTTGAACCAGGTGAATCGCATAAATCTCCTCGCGCGGGCGTCGGCCGCAAGTCACTGCGCCGAGCAGTCCCAGGGGCTGCTCTACTATTTGTCCGGCTTGCTGTCGGGCGAGCCTTGGCCCGCCGATCCCACAAAGAGCTTGCGTCCGTCCGGAAATGTGATATCGCGGCCGTTCATTTTGTTCGATTCGTCCTTGGATTGATAGCCGTCCACCACGATCTCGGTGCCCGGCGGCAGCGAGGCTTTCGTAAAACCATTTCGGAGCAAAGTGTTCGGGCTTCCACCCTCCACCATCCAACTGGTTACCGTGCCGTCGGGGTTCTTCACGTCCATGTGGATCCAGGCGTGCGGGTTGATCCATTCCATTTTCGTCACCACTCCCCGAAGCTTCACCGGCTTGGAGGCGTCAAACTCGGCCGCAAACGCGTGATGCGCCCACACCGGCGCCGCGCTCATGAGCAAACCCACGCCGGCCATTACGATCGCTAAGTTCCTTCGCATCGATCACTCCTTTTTACTCCGTATTATCCAGCATTCCCGCGACGCCGGGTTACTTCGCGGCGCGCTTTTCCGCAGCCCGCGCCCCGGCCAGAATATCCACCATCGCGTAATTCCCTTCGTGACAAGCGTACTCGAAAACGGGGCCTTTCGTTTTGGTCATCGGAATCTGCGCCGTCCACGGCTTGGTGAACGCCGTCGGATCGTCCACCGTGAATTCGTAGAGCAGCGTATCCGGGTTTACGCGCGTGAAGCGCTCGGTCAAATGCATATTCTTGTCCGCGCCCAGGAACCGGCTCTTGTTCGTGAAATTCGTGGTGTCCACCACCAGCGTTTTGCCTTCCCAGTGGCCGCGCGAATCGCCCATCCATTGCCGGACGCCAGCGGGAAGATGCGGCCGGTTATCCAACGGAATAATCCGCACATCGTGGATCATCTCGATGACAATCGCCACCGAGTCGCGCGTCTGCAAGATCTGATATTCGTTGTTGTAAAAACTCGGCAGCATGGGCGGCCCCGCGGTGGGCCAATTAAGGCAGCGTTCCTGCAGCGACCGATTCTCGGGGCCATCGGTCGAGTGCTCGCGCTGATAAGCGAACTGTGCAGCCATTCGTCGCTGAGCGGCCGGGGTGAGCGCAGGAACGCGGCCATCTGGCGGATCGACGATCAGCGACGTCCGCAAGCCCAAAACCACCTTGGTCCCGCGATCCCACCAGAACTGGTTGTACGCGTGATTCACGTCGGCCTCGGGATTCGATTCGCGATTGTCGGCGTCGTTGCGCTTGTTCGTTTCCCGCTCATACTTCGCCGCTTCTTCCGGCGTGAAAAACTGCTTGCCGGCCAGCTCCGGCGGCCGCTCCAGGGGCGTGATGGTGGTGTTGGTCCAGATTCCCTGAAGATCCGCCTGCCCATAGAGAAGCCTCGTTGCAAACAAAACCAGCGCGAACCGAAACGTCATTTCGTCTCCCTCTTCTCAGCAGCTCGCGCGCCCGCCAGAATATCGGTCAGCGCGTAATTCCCTTCGTGACAAGCGTACTCGAAGATGGGCCCCTTCGTCCGGGTTACCGGAATCTGCGCAGTCCAGGGTTTGGTGAATGCCGTCGGATCGTCCACCGTGAATTCGTAGAGCAGGGTATCCTGCGAAACACGAGTGAAGCGCTCGATCAAATGCAAATTTCGATCGGACCCGCGAAAGGAATACTGGTCCGGGAAGTTGGTGGTGTCCACCACCAACGTGTCGCGCTCCCAATGTCCGCGCGAATCGCCCATCCATTGCCGGATATTGGCCGGCAGGTGCGGACTTCCGTCGAGCGGAATCACGCGAGCGTCATGGATCATCTCGCTCAAGATCGCCACATGCTCGCGCGTCTGGAAGATTTGAAAATTGTTGTTGTACGGGCCGGGCAGCATGGGAGGTCCCGCGGTGGTCCACAAGATACAGCGTTCGGCCAGCGAGCGACCCTCCGGACCATCGGTGGCATGCTCACGCATCCAGGTCCGGGTCTCCTGCACCCGCTTCTGCGCTTCCGGCGTGAGCGGAGGAACGCGGCCATCGGGAGGATCCAGGATGAGCGACGTGCGCCGGCTTCCCACCACCTTGGAGCCGCGATCCCACCAAAAGTTGTTGTAGCCGAGCGTTACGTCCGCTTCCGCATCCCCGGAGCGGTGGTCCACATTGTTGCGGTCCACCACTTGTTTTTCGTAAGCCGCCGCTTCCTCTGGGGTGAAAGTTTGCTTGCCCGCCAGATCGCCTGGCCGTTCCAGAGGAGTGATGGTGGCATTGCTCCAGATGCCTTGCAAATCTGGTTGAGTGTGAGCAGCCGTTACCGTGAAGGCAAACGTTACAATCACCCAGCCCGGCTTCATGCGCTACTTCTTTTTTTCGGCGGCGCGAGCACCGGCCAGAATATCGGTCAGCGCGTAATTTCCTTCGTGACATGCATACTCATAGACCGGGCCGGCTGTTTTGTTCAACGGAATGCGGGCGGTCCACGGCTTGGTGAATGCCGTTGGATCGTCCACCGTGAACTCGTACTGAATCACATCCGGCGCCACGCGCGTGAAGCGCTCGGTCAGGTGCATGTTCGCGTCCGATCCGCGAAAACTGTACTCCTGGTTGAAATTCGTCGTGTCTACCACCAGCGTGTTGCCTTCCCAATGGCCGCGAGCGTCTCCCATCCACTCGCGAACGCCGGGGCTCACGTGCGGGCGCCCATCCAGGGGGATCAAGCGCGTGTCGTGGATCATCTCATTGAGAATCGCCACGTAGCCGGGAGCCTGCACAATCTGCAGATCGTTGTTGTACGGTCCCGGCAGCATGGGCGGACCCGCCGTGGTCCACGAAATACAGCGTTCCGCCATGCTCCGGCCTTCGGGGCCGTCGGTGGCATGCTCCCGCATCCATGTTCGGGTTTCTTCCACGCGCATCTGCGCCGCGGGCGTTAGTGGCGGCACCCTGCCATCCGGCGGATCCACGATCAGTGAACTCCTGCGATCCGCAACCAGGTTGTTTCCACGATCGCGCCAGAATTCGTTGTAGGACCGGTTGACGTCCACTTGCGCTCCGCCGTCGCGGCGATCGCTACTCACTTGTTGCAGCGTTCGCTTCACGTAATCGGCGGCTTCCTGTTCGGTGAGAAACTCTTTGCCGGCGAATTCGGCGGGCCGCTCCAGAGGCGTCAGCGTGGAGTTGGTCCACACGCCCTGCAGATCGGGTTGGCCATCGGCGGTGTGCGGTGGATTCCAACCCTTGGGCGCCGTGGCCGCCGGTTTGGCGACGACCGGCAAGCTCTGCCCTGCCAGATAGAGGGGGGCGAATAACACGGCAAACAGCACAACGCGCATCGAAAACCTCCGCTCCAGCTACTTGCTGGGCTTCTTGCGGAGAGGTCCGTACATCAACTCCTCCACAAACTCCACACACTTGAATTCTAGCAGTTGGGCATTCTTTTCCACGTGCTTG
>Ga0182024_10006414_pt1 | contig 25848 bp, 19 predicted proteins | sample P32metaG_FD_120480 | JGI IMG/M metagenome (GOLD analysis project Ga0182024, IMG submission 120480) | Permafrost microbial communities from Stordalen Mire, Sweden - P3-2 metaG (Illumina Assembly) | ecosystem: Environmental > Terrestrial > Soil > Wetlands > Permafrost | place: Sweden: Stordalen... | reverse complement strand
GTTCCGCATCGTCACCAGCAACTTCGATGCGGAATACGGCGAGTTCAGCGGCGGCCAGATCGGCGTAGTCACAAAATCGGGCGGCAACAAATTCCACGGCAGCGCATTCAACTTTCTGCGCAACACCGATCTCGATGCGCGCAACTACTTTTCGCCCACCCGCGGCGCATTCCGCCAAAACCAGTTTGGGGGCACCGTCGGCGGGCCCATTCGTCGCGACAAGACCTTCTTTTTTGCGGATTATCAAGGAACCCGGCAAACACAGGGCATCGATACCGGCGAGATCAGCGTGCCGTCCAGCGCCGACCGCATGGGCAATCTGTCGGACTTAGCCGGCAATTTGACCGGCACTGTAAGCGGTCCTTATCTCGCCAGCTTGCTAACCCAAAAACTGGGATATGCCGTGACTTCGGGTGAGCCATACTCCAGCGTCTTTCCCAACGCGCAGGTCCCGCAAAGCGCCTGGTCGCTCCCCGCGCAACGAATGCTCCAATACATCCCCGCGCCCAACAACTCCAATGGCTTTGCCACCTCCGCCTACAACCAGATCCTGCGTGACGACAAGGCGGGCCTGCGCATGGATGCGAATACCAATTGGGGCCTGCTCTCGGCCTACTACTTCATCGACGATTTCAATCTCGACAACCCCTACCCAACAGCCCAAAGCGGCGCTAGCGTTCCCGGCTTCAACGCGCTGACCACGGGCCGGGCGCAGCTTCTGGCTCTCAGCGCAACCAAAGCCATCAACACCACCACAGTCAATGATGTGCATGTGAGTTATCTGCGCGACTTCACCAACATCGGCCAGCCGGTGGGCGGCCTCGGCGTCAACCTGGCTTCTCAGGGCTTCCAGAATGCCGATGGCAGCGCCAGCATCGTGCCTCTCGATCCCAAAGGCCAGAGCGTCGAAAACCTCAACTTCAACGGCTACTCCACCGGCTCAGCGGCCAACCAGCTGATTCAGGCCAACAATACCTATCAGGCCTCGGACACCTTCTCCAAGGTGCTCGGCAACCACACCATGAAGTTCGGCGCTGAGTTTCACGCCGATCAGGTGAATGCCCATCCCATTGCGCAGTTCAACGGCAGCTTCGTCTTCTCCGGTACTGAAACCGGCGTCGACTTCGCGGATTTCCTCATCGGCGCGCCCAGCCAATACAACCAGAGCCAGCTCAACCCGTTCTATGCCCGCAACAAATACGCCGGCCTCTTCGCCCAGGATAGTTGGCACGTGCTCTCAAGCCTCACGCTGAACTACGGTCTTCGCTGGGATCGCATTGCGCCCTGGTCGGAAAAATACAACCAGATATCGACCTTCGTCGCTGGCGCGCAGTCGGCTGTCTTTCCCGGCGCGCCCGCGGGCATTCTCTATCCCGGAGACCCCGGCATTCCGCGCACCCTCGCCCCCATCGGCAACCTCGGTTTCTCGCCTCGTGTGGGCGTGGCATGGTCGCCCCAGTCTCACGCCACCACGTTAGCCAAGCTGCTGGGTTCTCCGGGCGCGACCAGCGTCCGAGCCAGCTTTGGCCAGTTCTACACTGCGATCGACGCGCTCTCCGTCAGTGTGTTGGCCGCAAACGCACCCTACGGCACAACCTATACCAGTCCGGCTCCGCCGCTCTTCGCAACGCCATTTATTACAGCGGCCAGCGGACTTAATATCAATGGACAAATTTACAATGGACAAAACTATGTCCAGCCCTTCCCCTACAAGTTTGCGCCGCTGAACTCCTCTCCGAGCAATCCGGACCCTGGCTTCAATTGGAGCCCTTTTGAACCGATCAGCGGCATCCCGGGGTATGACATCCACAACCGCACTCCGTATACCGAAGAATGGATGTTTTCCGTCGAGCGCCAAGCCGGCCCGGAGACGGTTTTCAGCGCGAGTTATATCGGCACATCCAGTCATCGTCAACGGGTGTTAGTGGAGGCGAATCCCGGCAATCCGGCGCTCTGTCTGAGTCTCAGCGCGCAGGGTTGCGGCCCAAACGAGGAGACTGCCTATGGCACGCGCGGGCCGCTCGGCCCAAACTTCGGCAGCGACGCGCTCCAATCGAACATCGGCCACGCCAACTACAACGCTCTCGAGCTCAGCGCCCGCCACACCAGCGGCCGTCTCGAATTTTCCGCCGCCTACACCTACAGCAAGTCCCTCGATCAATCGTCCAACATAGGCGAAGAGGTCAATCCCTTCAACCCATCGCTGAGTTATGCGTTATCCTCGTTCGACGTGAAACAGAACTTCGTCCTCAGTTATGAATACCAGTTACCCTTCGAGCGGCTGCTGCGTCCCAGTCGCCTGGCTCCCGGGCGGCTGACGCAAGGCTGGTCGCTTTCCGGCATCACCCGTTTCGCCAGCGGTTTCCCCATTACCATGGTCAACAATGGAGACAATTCGCTGATCGGCACAAATCCCAACGGCGTCAACAATAGCAGCATCGATGAGCCTGACTATAGTGGCGCGTCGCTTCATCTCAATCCCAATCCGCGCACCAACGGAAACAACTACTTCGATACCACAGCCTTCACCATGAATGCCCTCGGGACACCCGGCGACGCCAAGCGCCGCTTCTTTTATGGTCCCGGCGCCGATAACTATGACATGGCGGTTGCCAAGAACCTCGCGCTCACCGAGTCGAAGTCCCTGCTCTTCCGCGTCGAAGCTTTCAACGTCTTCAACCACACGCAGTTCAACGGCCCCAGTTCGGTTGACGGCAACATCGGCAGCACCACCTTCGGCAATGCCATCAGTGCCTCGCCGCCCCGCATTCTGCAAGGCGCGCTGAAGTTCAACTTCTGACCGTGAAGAGACAGATGTGAACTGGTGTTTGCAGGCTCTTGAGCATTTTCGGATTTACTTCAGACTTCCGTGCCCCATCCATTCCGCGTTTTTTTGCGGAATGGGTGGGATACCTACAAAATTCCGGTCTACACAATTGCCGAAAATACGCTAGTCCGGCCGAACCCCGATGACCGCCATCATCCGTCCCGCATAGCCCTGAGAGGCGCGATGCGAAAAGAACAATTCCGGCTGGCAGCTTGTGCATCCGCCCACAACCTGGATGGCCTTGGGCTTCAGCCCCGCATCCAGCAACTGGCGGCGGTTGGCTTCGATGAGGTCCAGATGCAGGCTGGGACCAATGGGCGAGTGCCCAGGCGCGCGCTGCGTCAGAAACAGCATGGGGTACTTGGTCCGCACCGGATCGGTATCGTACACTTCGCGGAATAAATCGTCAGCATAACTGAACTGGGACTCGAAGCTCGATAGCACCTCTTCCCCCACCGCATAGCAGCAGGCGCAAACGCCGGGACCGATGGCGGCAATCAAATCTTCAGGCCGGGAGCCGAACTCCAGGCGCATTCGCCCCACCCCCGACTCAACGATGCGTTTCACCGTCCCCCGCCAGCCGGCGTGGAACGCGGCAACCGCGCGCCGCTTGCGATCGGCCACTAGCACCGGAATGCAATCGGCCGTCTGCACCCCCAGCAACAACCCTGGCTCGTCTGTCATCAGGCCGTCGGCCTTCCATGGCTGCTCGCGGCCCGCATCCTTGGCGCTGACGACGCGCAGAACGCTCGAATGGATCTGGCGAAGCGTCACCAGCGGCGTAGCGTGGTCGCCCGTAACCGCTTCAGCCAGAAGTTCGCGGTTCCGAGCCACCGCCTCTCGATCGTCGGAAGCCGTGAAGCCGAGATTCAGTTCGCCTGGCGCATCTTCTATGCAATAAGCCCGGCTAACCCCGCCCCCGCGCGTGCTGAAACCATGCCAGAGCCACGGCATCTTGCCCCAACCATCCGCCGCCAGCCATTGCACGCCATTCGCTGCCACGCAGGGATCGGGCGCAGCCTTGGAAAGCTCCTCCGGCATTGCCCGTTCAAAGCGGACGCGGCGCGTGACCCCCGCGGCATGGCCGCGAAGGTTGCGAACCAGGCCCGCCTTCAGGAACAGAGCATCGATCCCTGCAATATCTGCTTTGGAACGAGAGTTGGGGGTGGAAGAAGAGCGCATCTAATTTTGATTTTATCTGGAGGAGGATTTACGAGGGCGTCAATTCTGAATTGGACCTGAATTCCCTTCATTGGCGGAGGGTGGAGCATATGGGCCTACCTTCCGGTAGGCCCGCTCGAGAGGCTATTTGGGAGGGGGGTCAGCGGGGAATGGGAGAAGAGGTCCAATAGCGGACCTTCAAAAGGGAATGGATACCTTTCGTGGATGGGACAATTTCGGGGAAGCCTCTGCTTGTTATTCCTATAGATGCGACCCATGGAGAATAGTTGCACGGCCCTCAAAAAAATAATTCCTGGCCCGGGCTGCTCCTGGAATTGCCCCCCTATTTCGATGCATTTTCTCCCTTTTGCATCGCTCAGGCAGGCCGCGCGGCCTTCTCCACAAAGTGCGTAATCAGGCCGGTGGGCAGGAACCGGACTACGAAAGCGATCATCTTGCCGCCAAAATACGGAACAATCGTCCGTTGGCCGCTGGCCAGGGCAGCAATGGCCAGTCGGGCCACATCCGGAGCGGGTTGCATCTTGCGTTTTTTCAATGCGTTGGCGCGGGCGATGTCGAAGAACTCGCTCTCCGTGGGCCCCGGGCAAAGCGCCGTTACTTTGACGCCGAAGCGGGCCACCTCGGCGGCCAGCCCAAGGGCAAAGAAGCGGTCAAAGGCCTTGGTCGCCGCATAGGTTGAGAGGTAAGGCACCGGCTGGAAACTGGCTGTCGAGGCCAGCACCAGCACCCAACCGCGCCGGCGCTCCACCATCTGCGGGACGAACAACCGTGTCAGCCGCACCATCGCCTCGCAGTTGACGCGAACCTGGCTCAGTTCCTGCTCAATATCGCTCTGAGCGAAGGCCCCAAACTGGCCGAGGCCGGCATTGTTCACGAGAATATCCACGATGAGGCCGGCGCCTTCAGTTGCGACGAAGATCTGCTCCGGCGCGGCCGGGTCGTTCAGGTCCGCCACGACGATGCGCACCTCAGTCCCCGCGGCCGCAAGCTCGGCGGCCACCGCCTCCAGCCGGTCTTTGCGGCGCGCCGTCAGAATCAGTTTGGCGCCGTGACTCGCCAGTTCCCGCGCCAGTGCTATGCCAATCCCCGCGCTCGCCCCTGTCACCAGCGCCCATTTGCCGTTGAAGTCGTGTGTGTTTGCCATTCGGCTCCATCATAGCGGATGGCGTGACGCTTGGATGGTCTGAAACAGACTCGTTCATCCCGCATGCTTTGTCACAAGAAGCCGGCCTCTAGTGATGTCAGCCGCACAGATGGCCGTTTATTCGTTTTGAAAGGGCACGGCGTTAGCCGTGCCGTTAATGGCCTGGAACGATCTGGGCTTCACAGGCTGCCGAAAAACTCGATCTGGGGAGCAAGAAGTGTCAGGGCACGACTTCAGTCGTGCCATTAATGTCGCAAAATCAATGCGGGCTTTAGCCCCCGAGGGATGGTTTCCGACGATTAACGGAGAATTTGGCGCTGCTTGAAAATGTCCTCATTTCTAGCGGACTACACGAGTGTCCTGAGTCTAAAATTCCTAACAAAACAGAGGCTGTCATTCTGAGCGAACGGGGCCCGAACGTCTTTCAGTTCCGGGTCCCCGAAGAGCGGTCTCTGCTCTTTGGGGTGGAGTTCGGGGGTGGTGAGTCGAAGAATCTGCGGTTGTTCTTCGATGAACTTCAGACTCACTACACTAGCGAATCCCCATGGCGTTGAGATGCGGCCCATACAACATATCTGCGCCCTGAATGTGATTGTCCAGCCAGCTCTGAAACCCGCTGACAGCTTCCAGCGACAACTTGGAGAAAGATGCATCTTTGAAATGTGCTTGCCAGTCCCGTGCCGTCCGCAGCATCTCATCGTGCTCGCGGTGGTGCGCAGCGGCGCCCGCAAAACCGGATTTTTCCAGGAGATCCTGTTCCCGGTCAAAATGGGCTTTGACGGATTTCATTAGCCGATCGATGATTTCATTGGTCGCATCTCTGCTCTGGTCCGCCGCCACTGACGCGTCGATCTCGTTCAACAGCGCGATCAGCTCTTGGTGATCGCCGTCCATCTCCTCTACGCCCACGCTCATCTTGTCATTCCAGGTCATCTGCGCCATACGCGGTTTGCCCCTTTCTGAACTCTTCGTGCTCTCAGGCAGGCGAAGCTCCTCGCATCTGCTTGTCTGAGGCAGACCATCGGCAGGCGCAGAAAGATCATGAAGTGGGAGACAAAGCTGTTCAAAAACTAGGCAGGTGCGAGTGCGCTCTCAAACTCCTCATTCAGCCACTCGCTAAACGCGGAGAACTCCTCCTCGCGCCCCAGGAAGTCGAGGACCATCTGCCGACCCGGCTTCGACCCGCCCTGTTCGAGCACCAACTTGCGGTAACGGCCGCCCGCATCGCAGCCGAGCAAGTCGGCCGGGTCAAACTGCGCAAAGAAATCCAGAGCAATGACCTTGTCGAACGCATAGGTGTAGTAGTTCGACGAGTAGCCTGTTAAGTGCCCGAAGCTCGCGTACATGCGGTTGCCTTCGCGCCAGGTCCAGGGCTGTAGGCTTTCATAGAGCCGCTTGGTGATGCCGTCCAGATCGAGGGCCGCGGGGGTTTGGTCATGCAGATCGAGCGAGAGGGTGGTGTAGTAGAGCTGCGAGCGCACCCAGTCAGCCCGGCCAAAGGCTCCGGCCAGCTTCATCTTTTTGATGGTTTCGGAGGGAAGCGTTTCGCCGGTCTGATAGTGCTTCGCGAAGGCCTGTAGCAGCTTTTCGTCGCGGAAGAACTCTTCGAGCATCTGCGACGGCACCTCGATGAAGTCTCCCTCCGTGGCAAAGCCGGAGAGGCCCGCCCACTCCGTCTGGCCGCCGAGGATGGCGTGCATCAGGTGGCCGAATTCGTGGAAATAGGTGACGACGTCGCTGTACTGGAGCAAGCCTGGATCATCTCCATTGCTATCGGGAAAATTGCAGATGAGCCCCGCTTCCGGCAGCGAGCGGCCGCGCACGCCGGTGACGACGGGCGTGGCGGAAAACCACTTGTCCTTGCCCTCGCGGGGGTGCATATCGAGGTAGAAACGCCCCACGCGCTGGCCGCCGTCGAATACATCGAACACCGAAACGGCGGGGTGCCATGCGGAAGCCTCCGCGCGGCGGAATTCAATCTTGAAGAGCCTGGCCGCTGTTTCCAGCACACCGGCCTCGACCTGCGCGTAAGGAAAGTAGGGCCGCACTGACTGTGAGTCGAAATCGAAGGCCGAGCGGCGGAACTGCTCATACCAATAAGCGCGGCTGGTGATGTCGATAGCCCCAAGCCGCGCATCCCCATCGCGCTTGCGGGCAAAATTGAGAATCAATTCATGCTCACGGCGAGCGCCTTCCAGGCTTGCCTTGTCGAGCTTGGCCAGAAAGGTACGCACATTGGCCGCCGAGCCCATCATCTGGTCGGCGGTGGCCAGGTCGGCCCAACTGCGGAAGCCAAGCACGGTGGCAATCTCCTGCCGCGTCGCCAGCAGTTCCAGAAGAATCTGCTGATTCGCCGGGTAGGCGCGTGTGTTGTACGCCAGAAACATACGCTCCCGCACCGCGGCGTTGGTGGCAAAAGTCATCACCGGCTGCATGTCGGGTGGGTCGGTCGAGATGACGATCTGGCCTTCGCCGTTTGTCTGATGGCGGGCAATGTAATCGGCGGGCAGCCCGTCCAGCTCAGCCAGCGTGGCTTCGATCGTCTTCCCGCCCTCCTGAATGTTGCGGCTGAAGTCGAGCGCGAGGTGAGTCGCCTTCTCATGCAGCGCTTGCAGCCGATCGCGCGTGGCCTGATCCTTGTCCACGCCAGACAGCCGATAACTCAGCAGGGTGCGCTGAACAAAGTGCTTGGTCGCCGCGCTGGCTCCTTCAAGATCGATGGCCGCGAGAGCTTCATACACGGCGCGGTTCAAGCTCAGGGCACTGCCGGCCATGGCCACCCGCTGGGCTTCAAGCTGGGCCTGATCGCGTACCGCCTTGTCCGGGGCAACGGAGTTGAGCACGCCGGCCTGCGCGCCGGCTAGATTGAGTTGCTCAATAGCCGCATCGTACAGGCGCAATGAGTTTTCCGGAGTGCGCGGGCCTTCAACCGCAAGCAAAGCGGCCAGCGCCGCCTCATGCGCCGCCAAACGGGCGCCGACCCAGGCAGCCAGCTCCTCGGCAGACGCGGCTCCGCCCGCTTCCCATACGTGAATGTCTTCAGTTGCGGCAACGGCGGCAAGGTTGTCAGCTGGCATAGGGGGCAAACTCCTCCAAACATATAGGGTGACACATCGGACACATATCTGGAGTGTCGCTTTCGTCCGTCACCGTCTCAATTGCGGATTCTACTGTAGATTGCCGTTCAAGAAGCGGGCAATGTAAATCTTGATTCCTCGGTCACGAGCATCCCGAGTCCGAAATACGCAAAATAAGACTGGCTGTCATTCTGAGCCAACGGGGCCCCGAACGTTTTCAGTTCCGGGGTCCCCAAAGAGCGGTCTCTACTCTTTGGGGTCGAGTTCGGGGGTGGTGAGCCGAAGAATCTGCGGTTGTTCTTCGATGAACTTCAGACTCACCACACTAGCTTCCATCGCTTTGAGCGACTCGCCATAGGGAGCCCGCAGTACCCCGCGTTCTGTGACGATGGCGGTTACATACTTCGCCGGAGTCACATCGAAGGCCGGATTGCAGATGCCGACGCCATTGGGAGTAAGCTGCTTGCCGCCGTGGTGGGTGACCTCGACCTGGGAGCGCTCCTCAATAGGGATCAAGTCGCCGGTCGCGGTGGCCATATCGACAGTGGACCAGGGAGCGGCCACATAGAAGGGGATGCCGTGCTCTTTGGCCAGAATCGCCACGTTGTAGGTGCCGATCTTGTTGGCAACGTCCCCGTTCGCCGCAATCCGGTCTGACCCGACCACCACAGCCTGGATGCGCCCTGCCCGCATGAGGCTTGCGGCCATGTTGTCGCAGATCACCGTAGTGGGAATGTTGTCGGCCATCAGCTCCCACGCGGTCAGCCGCGCGCCTTGCAAGAAGGGACGGGTTTCGTCGGCAAAGACCTGAATGTGCTTGCCCTGCTCAACGGCCGAGCGGATGACGCCGAGAGCCGTACCGTAGCCGCAGGTGGCCAGTGCGCCGGCGTTGCAGTGCGTCAGCACGCCGCCTTCATCCGGCAGCAACACGCCGCCGTATGCGCCCATCGCCCGGCAGGCGGCGATGTCTTCCTCATACATCGCATGGGCTTCGGCGAGGATTCTTTCCTTGATCTGGTCGAGGGTTGCACCTTCATCGAGCAGGGTCGCGAACAGCCGCTTCATGCGGTCAATGGCCCAAAACAAATTCACCGCCGTCGGTCGGGTTCCAGCCAGCCGCGCGCAGATTCGGTCGAACTCGGGCGCGAACAGATGCGGCGTCAGGGCAGTGGTGCGAAGCGTGCCGAGGGCGACGCCATAAGCGGCCGAGACGCCGATGGCCGGCGCGCCGCGAACCACCATGGTGACGATAACCTCGGCCACCTCTTCATAGGTGGTCGCGAGTACGTAGCTCTCCTCAAGAGGGAGCTTGGTCTGATCGATAAAGCGAACGCCTTCCGGAGTCCAGGCCAGTGTGGGAATCATGTACTTTCAGTTTAAACTGCACTTTCGCGGAGCACTGCGGCAGGCGGTAGGCCAGTTCGAAAAGGCACGGCATTACCGCTTGCTGAGACTCTGGTCCGGCTCCGCCTTCGTTATGTAATAGGGCATGGCTTTAGCCGGGCCGCAACCCAGGCAATATCCATAGTGGGCTTTTTCAGGCTGCGAAAAAACTCCTCACGGAGCGCAAGAAGCGTCAGGGCATGACTTCAGTCGTGCCGAAAATGCAGCAAAATCAATGTGGGCTTTAGCCCCTGAGGGATCGTAATCTAAAAATAGTCTTGGCGTTTTTGAAACACGCTCTACGGACAACGCCGCTCCAACTCAACCTTGAAAACCGCCCAAGTGACGCTCTCACGCCGGTCCCGATCGAGCGTTGCAAGACGTCGGTCAACCTCTGCTCGCTGCGCCGCTGTAAGCGGGATCAGGCGCACAAGCTCGTCATGGGTGAGGCTTTCCATGCATAGTGCATAGGAGCGAACGCGAGCGAAAGCAACAGGGATCTTCGGCTCCGGGACCGGACTGATCGCTCACAAAATCCCAACGAACGGCTAATATCTGAAAACCTTTTCATTTCACTGGACTAGCCTCTACCCTCTTGCGTTACAGTGGTTTGGTTGCTTCTCCCCGCAATCGCAACATCGCTTTCGTTCGTTCTATTCAATCGTTCTCTTCAATCTAGGAGCCGCCCGTGTTGAACCTGACTTCAGTCGATTGGCTGATCATGCTGCTGTACTTCGTCTTTGTGATCGGTATCGGCTTTGCTCTCAAGCGCTACATGAAGACCAGCAAGGACTTTTTCCAGGCGGGGCGGGCATTGCCGGCCTGGATCTGCGGATTGGCCTTTATCAGCGCCAATCTGGGGGCGCAAGAAGTCATCGGCATGGGCGCTTCGGGAGCCAAATACGGCCTCGAGACGGTTCATTTCTACGGCATCGGCGCAATCCCGGCGATGATTTTTGTGGGCATCTTCATGATGCCGTTCTACTACGGGTCAAAGGCGCGGTCCGTGCCTGAATTTCTGCGCATGCGGTTCGACGAGAAGACCCGCGCGCTGAATGCTTGCTCCTTTGCCGTAATGACGGTGTTCAGTTCGGGGATTTCGATGTATGCCATGGCGCGGCTGATCCAGGCCCTGCATGTCTTCGACGCGCTGTTCCGGTCAATGGGCTGGAATCCCGACGGCATTTTTACCTTCTCGATCGTCCTGTCTGCTTTCATTGTGCTGGCTTACATTTTTCTCGGCGGTCTCACCAGCGCGATTTACAACGAGGTATTGCAGTTCTTCCTGATCATTGCGGGATTCTTGCCGCTGGTTCTCATCGGCCTGCGCAGCATCGGCGGGTACTCCGGACTGAAAGCATCGCTGCCCGCGGCCTACATGCACGCATGGAAGGGTGTGGCCCACGCCGACACCAACCCAATGGGAATCGAGATCATCGGGCTAGGCATGGGCTTGGGATTCGTGCTCAGCTTCGGATACTGGTGTACGGACTTCCTGGTGATTCAGACGGCGATGGCCTCAAAGAACATGGAGTCCGCGCGCAAGGTTCCGCTCATCGCCGCAGTGCCCAAAATGCTCTTCCCATTTCTGGTCATCTTTCCGGGACTGATCGCAATTGGGCTGCCCACACCGCACACCAAGACGGTTGTCACCCGTGCCGCGGACGGTGCCATCATTCACGAAATCGATGTGGTGCCTACTCAAGTGGAGCAGGGCAGGGGACTGGTTCCCGCCAAAATCAACCCCGTTACAGGTAAGCCAATGCTGACAGCGAGCGGCGAACCGCTGCTCGACTACGACCTGGCCACGCCGAACATGCTGCTGCACTTTTTCCCCACCGGAATTCTGGGTCTGGGCCTGACAGCCTTGCTGGCCAGCTTCATGAGTGGCATGGCTGGCAATGTGACGGCATTCAATACGGTATTTACCTACGACCTTTATCAGTCCTACATCCACAAGGGCGGCAGCGACCGGCATTACATGGCGGTGGGTCGCTGGGCTACGGTGGGTGGCATTGCGCTGTCGATTGCCACCGCGTATGCCGCCATCAATTTCAACAACATCATGGATACGCTGCAACTGGTCTTCTCCTTCGTCAATGCGCCCCTGTTTGCGACGTTCCTTCTAGGCATGTTCTGGAAGCGCGCGACCGGGCACGCCGCTTTCGCCGGGCTGATTGCGGGCACAACGGCGGCCGTGCTGCACCACGGGCTGACGTTGCCAATTGAGGCGCTGCCCGGCATTCACGGTGGATGGCTTGCCGTGTTGCATCGCTACCCAAGCGATATGGCGCAAAATTTCTGGACCGCGATCTTTGCTTTCAGCGCCAACTTTATCGTGACCGTTTTGGTGAGCTATTGCACCAAGCCCAGGCCGGAAGCGGAACTGGTCGGGCTGGTCCATTCGCTCACGCCCAAGCCGGCGCGCCCCGCGGATGAGTTATGGTGGCAACGGCCCGAGACTCTGGCTGTAGCCATCCTGCTGGTCGCGGTAGCTTTGAACATTTTCTTTTACTAGTGTCCCGAGTCCGAAATACGCAACACAAAACTGGCTGTCATCCTGAGCGAACGGGGCCCCAGACGCTTTTCAGTCTGGGGGTGGTGAGTCGAAGGATCCGCGGCTGCATTTCGGGATTTATGCCAAGAACTTTGGAGACACCACACTAGAGCGTGTTTCAAAAACCCCGTTGTGTCAGGGCACGACTTTAGTCGTGCCGTAAAGGGCCTGAAAGTAAGGGGTTTTAACCCCGGAGGGACTACAAGCGAGATCCCGTAGCCGCTTTTGTAACATGCTCTAAGGGGTGTTTGTTTCAGAGTATGCACGATAGGAGAGAGCCATGAATCTCGATTTACGAATCCCCATGGGATTGATGTTTACGCTGGTCGGGGTGATCCTCTCGGCCTTTGGCGTGGCCACCAAGGACAGGCCGGGCTTTTACGCCCAGAGCCTCGGCATCGATGTAAATTTGTGGTGGGGCCTGGTGCTGCTGGTCTTTGGCCTGTCGATGTTTCTCCTTGGCCGGCGCGGACAGAAGCGCCTTGCCACCCTGCCGCCCGAACCGCCGGAAGAAGGCGAAACTCGCAGGGGACACTAGAGACACACCTGACTGCGGAAGCAGTACACTACCTCTCATGGCAAACAAGGCAGATACTTCGCCTCACGAGGGCTTTCGAGCTAGCGCGACCGCCTGCCCCAGGTTACAGATCGCACAACGCCCCTACCTCCATATCGAAACGCCCCGGTGCCAAAAATGACCGCGACCAGCGAGCAAGGCGCTCCACCAAAACGGCCTCGCACCATCTTCCGCGCCGTCGCAGAATTCTTGATCGTAGCGTTCTGCGGAGTGGCGCTTGCGGGTACCGTCGAGGTACTTCTTCTTGCGCATTTGCCCGGCCCCCTTTCTGGCGGACGCGATTTCGTCACCTTTTGGTCTATCGGCCAGCAACTTGTGCATCACGCCAATCCCTATGATGGGGAGGCGATTACACGAATCGAGCGCGCTGCCGGGTTTCCTCCCTTAAACAAGCTCTTCTTCATGCGGAACCCGCCCTGGTCTTTACCTCTTGTGTATCCGCTTGGGTTCCTCGGCTTCCGTGTTGCGTCGGTTCTGTGGACCCTTCTTCTTCTCGCGTGCCTGGCGGCTTCTGTTTACATGCTTTCGGTCTTGTACAGCCGGCCAAAGAGTATCCGGTCCGTCCTTGGATACACCTTCGGACCGGTCCTCATCTGCCTGATCAACGGACAGCTCTCTCTGTTCGCGCTGCTCGGCCTGGTCCTGTTTCTGCGCTTGCATCGCACGCGCCCCTTCCTGGCTGGAGCCTCCCTCTGGCTCTGCGTGCTGAAGCCGCATCTGTTTGTCGCATTCGGCGTCGTGCTGCTAGCGTGGATCTTCGTTTCCAGAAGCTACCGGATCCTGGCCGGTGCAGTCAGTGCGATTGCCGCCACCAGCGCAATCACATTTCTCTTGGACCCAATGGCGTGGACGCAATACTCAGAGATGGTGCGAGCAGATCAAATGCAACGGGACTATATGCCGTGCCTAAGCTTTTATCTGCGCCATTGGCTTAGTCCTCAAACCATCTGGGTCCAATATCTGCCAATTGCCTTGGCCTGTGTTTGGGCGCTCGGCTATTACTGGCTCCGCCGCGACCAGTGGGATTGGATGAAACACGGCGGTCCCTTGATGCTCGTATCGATCCTCGCGGCGCCATATGTCTGGCTTTATGATCACGTCGTCGTGATACCGGCCCTGCTCCGAGGCGTGTATCTTACCCGGTCCAGGAACATGCTGATCGTTCTTGCGTTCTTGAGCGCCCTGGTGGAATGTGCGCTGTTCGGCAATGCTGTGAAGCCCGGAGCACTTTATCTTTGGACCCCTTGGACCGCGCCCGCATGGCTCGCATGGTATCTGGTTGCTTGTGCCTCTGCGGATAGACAACAAGTTGCTCCGGCTTTAGATTCCCGTAACGACATTGCCGGTACACTTAAAGATAGAGATGAAGCGAAAGACGATCGAACATTACGAGATTGTTCGCAAGCTGGGTAGCGGGGGAAGCGGTGTCGTCTACCTCGCCAACGACACGCTGTTGCAGCGGCCGGTGGTGCTCAAAATTCTGCGCACCGGGTTGCTTTCCGCCGCGCAACTGCGCTCGACCATGCTGCGCGAGGCGCGGCTGGCCTCCGCCATTGAGCATCCCAACGTCTGTGCCATCTATGAGGTCGGCGAGAGCGGCGACGAGGGATTCATCGTCATGCAATATGTGCCCGGCCAGTCGCTCGACCACCTGATTGCGCGCGGTCCTGCCAGCCTCCAACTCGTCCTCTCTGTGGGCATCCAGATCGCGGACGGCTTGCAGGCCGCCCACGCGCTGGGCATCTTTCATCGCGATCTGAAACCGCAGAACGTGATGCTCACCGACGGTGGCCTGGTCAAGATTCTCGACTTCGGCCTGGCGCGCCGGCTGCACCCCGAGGAGGCCAACTTCGATCCGTCGAAGCCGGGCTTGGCCCGGGATGCCTCCGTCGCGGCCACCTACACCGCCCGCGGTGGCACCATCCGCTACATGGCGCCGGAGCAGTTTGTCACTGGCCAGTCGAGCGTACAGTCCGACGTGTGGGCGCTCGGCGTGATTCTTTTTGAATTGGCCTGCGGCCGGCATCCGTTTGCCTGGCCAGACGTCGAGGATTTCCAGGTCATCCGCGCGATTCAGTTCTCCGAACCTGGGCATCTCAGCGAGATCGTGCCTGGCATTTCGCCGGAACTGAAGAGCGTGATCGCCGCTTGCCTTGAGAAGAATCCGGGGGCGCGCTACGCCTCGGCTGCCGAGGTGCGCGAGGCGCTCAAGACCATCATGAAGGCGCTGCAAATTGAGACCGGGATCATCCCCGGCGATGCGGCTGCTAACCTTCCCACCACGGGCGCGGAGGCTGAGAAACGGAATACCGGCTTTCTCTCGATGCTGGCGGAGCGGTTTCGAGAGTCGGCAGTCGACCGGGCGCCGCAGAATTCTCTTGTGGTCCTCCCTTTCACCAACCTCGGAGCCACCGAGGTCGCTCCGCTCTATGGGTTTGCGCTTGCCGACGCCATCGCCGCCCGTCTGGCGCGGATTCCGTCCCTTGTCGTCCGTCCCTCGAGCACGCTCATGCCCTTGCCGATCGCCCAAATGGACCCGCTTTCGGTTGGGCAGCGGTTGCTGGTCAAGTTTGTCCTGGCGGGCAGCTTTCTGCGCTCCGCTGAGGGATTCGATCTGAACTGGCAACTCCTTGACGTCAACGCGCGCAGCGTGCGCTCCGGCGGCGCTATCCGCGTCTCCTCGCTCGATCTCATCGCAGTGCAGACGGAGATATCGAACGAGGTTTTTGCCGCGTTGCATGGTCTCAGCGCCACCGACAGAATCGAGGCTGCCCAGATCGACGTCCCGCGCGCTGGGTCGCGGAATGCCTCCCTCCCTGGGCCGGTCAGCGAACAGTACTTGCAGGCGCGCGCGCTCCTGAGTTCGTTTATGGTGCGCACCGGCTCCCGCATCGACCTTGACCGCGCTCATGCGCTCTTTACCGGCGTAACCGCCAAGGATCCCGAGTTTGCCGCTGGCTGGTGCGGTCTCGGCATTGCGGAGCTGCAATATGTGCGCCACGGTTTTGGCGGGCAGATACATTTGATTCATGCCCGCCGCGCTTTTGACGAGGCGCTCCGGCTTGACCCGGCCTCGACCGAGGCCAATCTCTACCGCATTTATATGTTGCTATCGCGCGGTGAAAAGGAGTCGGCGCGCCACGGCATTGCCAACCTGCTCTCTGGTGCCGCCAACGACTGGAACGTGCACATGGTGGCGGGCATCGCGCTCCGCGGAGACGGCATGTACGACGAAGCGTTGCTTCAGTTCAGCCGGTCCCTCAAGCTCAATCCCGCCAGCGCGCCGATCCTCTACAACCATCGCGCCCGCGTCTATCACTATCAGAATCAGATCGAGCTGGCAGGCGATGAGCTGGAAAAAGGCCTGGCCCTGGAGCCGCGCCACCCACTGCTGCGCACCTCGGCCGGCTATCAACAGATGCGCCTGGGGCACTTGAGCGCGGCCATTCAAATTTTAGAAGGCGTGATCCGCGACGACGACTCATTGCGCATCGCCGTGCCCACGCTGGCGCTCTGCTATGTGCAGGCCGGCGAACGGGCGCGAGCCGCGGCGCTGCTCAAAGATGACACGCTGGCTGCTGCCGAAGCCGACAGCGAAATGGCCTACCGCCTGGCCACTTATTTTGCCGTCGAGGGCGACTCCAGCGAGGCGCTGCACTGGTTGCGCCGCGCTATTTACCTGGGCAACGAGAACTATCCCTGGTTCCAGAAGAATCCGGCATGGAACAACCTGCGCACGAATACCGACTTCGAGCGAATCTTGGAAGACTTGAAAAAGGGCTTCCGCAAGAATCAGAAGACGTGGAGTCGTCTGCTGGAACAGGTGCCGCCCGAAGGAGAGTAAGTATTTCTCTCGGCGGTAGTGTCCTGAGTTTGAAATACACATCAGAATGAAGGGTGTCATTCTGAGCGAACGGGGCCCCGAACGTCCTTCAGTTCCGGGGTCCCCAAAGAGAGGTCTTTGCTCTTTGGGGTGGAGTTCGGGGGTGGTGAGTCGAAAAATCTGCGGTTGTTCTTCGGCGACATTCAGATTCTCGGTGCTAGTGGTCTGCCTCAAGCAGATGGTCGTTTACTCGTTTTGAAAGGGCACGACTTCAGTCGTGCCGAAACCGCAATCGGAAAACCTTCAGGCTTTAGCCCCTGAGGGGGCCTTTCCAAAAAACTGATTCAGAGTTTGAATAGATTTCGGTTTGTCAGTAGATGTTGCGCCGGAATAAGGAGACATAAATGAAGATCCTAATTTTGTGTGCCGCTGCGCTGGCGCTACAATGCGGCATGGCTGAAGCGCAAACAAGCAGTGCGGATTCGCTGGCGAGTTCGCGGGTATTCCTCTACGAACAAATGACCGTCAAGACCGCTCCCAACGGCGCTGAGGGGCGCAATGTCTTCAGCGGCACGCTGGCGACTGGCGAGTCGGTGGCGTTGCATGAAACCATGCAGCCCGTGGGAACCGTGCCCAACCCAGCGCATAAGATCGAGCACTCGGAGTTGATCGTGGTGCAGCAGGGCACGCTCGAGTTTCAGCATGACGGCAAAGCGGAACGCGTAGGAGCGGGCGGAATCATCTACGTGGCCTTCGGAACCATGCATGGCGTGAAAAATGTTGGAGACGTTCCGGCGAAGTATGTAGTAATTCAGATTGGCGGCGACACAAAGCAGTAACGGGCCGCTGCGGCGCGGCGCGGTAAATATCTTCAGGAGGGGCTGCCACCAATGCCCGCGCCATAGGCGCATTGCAAGTTAGCCCCGCGCTTCACAGGCTGTTACGAAACGCCGTTGAATTCGAGTTTTGTAACAAGGGCACGACTTCAGTCGGGCCGTAAGGGGCGCAAAATGTATACTGACTTTAGCCACTGCTGCTTCAACCAACCCCCCAAATGACCTGCCCGGCGAGCTTCGTAACAGCCTGTTCGCCGGGGTCCTCAAGAAACGGTTTTGTTTCTTGGGGTGGTAGCGTTGGGTAAGAGATATGGGGTGATTAATGCGAGCTACGTCGCGACGACCCCCGTAAACCTCGAGCCTCTGCTGCCTCAGCGGCAAAGCCAGTGGACTCCCAATTGAACAGTTCCTCTCGTCCCCGCGACAGCGTATCGCATCCCGCAGTCCCGAACCTCCCCGCTTGCTAAAATCAGAATAGGCTCCCGGCGGCCACGCGGCCCAGGCACCCCGTTCCCACCCACGACGGGGATCGATCCGCGGAAGCCCCGGAAAGCTGAGGTTCCGTCCAGATGATTCCCGCAACACACGCCGCAGATCCGGCAGAGATCGCCGTGCCCTCCGCCGAGAGCGCAGGACATGGTCCGGGTTCAACCCAAGCGCACATTCAGGGTCACATCCACGCTCCCGAAGCCGGCGCAACCGCCACCCTGATTCACGACCTCCGCGAGTTGTTCAAGGTCAAGGTCGTGGCTCTGGTGCTGGTCACCGGCTGGGGCGGTTTTTATTTGGGGTCGATGCAGTCGGGAATCTCCAGCTTGCAGCGCGGCCTGCTCGACACGCTGCTCGGCATCGGCCTGGTCTCCGCAGGCGCGGGCGCGCTCAACGAAGCCCTCGAACGCAAAACCGACGCGCGCATGAAGCGCACCGCCGACCGTCCGCTCGCCTCCGGCCGCTTCTCACTGGCGCAGGGAATCATAGCTGGCCTCGGCGCTTTGGCCTTCGGTGCAGCGTGGCTGGCGCTCCATACCAACCTGCTCACCGTGGCCCTGGCTCTGCTCACCGCGTTCACCTATGTCGCCGTCTACACGCCCCTCAAGCGCGTCACCACCATGGCTACCTTCATCGGCGCGTTCCCCGGTGCAATGGGCCCCCTCCTCGGCTGGACCGCCGCCCGCCCCCAGATCGAATGGCCGGGCGTGGCCCTCTTCGCCATCCTCTTTGTCTGGCAGTTTCCTCACTTCATGGCCATCTCCTGGATGTACCGCGTGGATTACGCCCGCGCCGGCATTCGCATGTTGCCTGTCGTTCAGCCCGATGGCTGGTCCACTGTCGCCGAGGCGCTCTTTTTTGCCGTCGTCATGATTCCCGTCAGCCTCGCGCCCTGGTGGCTGGGAGTAGCCAGCCCGGCCTATGCCGTAATCGCCGCCGCGCTGGGCCTCGTCTACCTGGCCTATACCATCCGCTTCGCCGGCATTCTGCGCACCAAGGATGAAACCGAGAGCCGTATGTTAGCGCGCGATCTCCTCAAGGTCAGCGTCCTCTACCTGCCCCTGCTGTTCACCACGCTCATGCTCTGCGCCACCGCAAAGCACTAAGTAAGGAAGCAGAATCATGACCACCGTCGTCGCGCCCCAATCCAGCACCCGCCCCGCCATCGCTGCCATCCTCGTCATCAGCGCCGCGGCCACGGCCTTTCTCTTCTGGCTGATCTACGTGCATCCCGCTCCCGACGCCGCCAGCGTGCGGCTCACCTTCTTACCCGCCCTCAATGCCTTGCTCAACGGCCTCAGCGCTACCGCCCTGCTCATCGGCTACACCTTCATCCGGTCACGCCGCATCAAAGCCCATCGCGCGGCCATGCTCACAGCTTTCGCGTTCTCCACTCTATTCCTGGTTTGCTACATCACAAACTACGCCTTGCACGGCGAAAGCCACTACCCCGGCCATAGCCTGGTGCGCATTATCTACCTTGTCATCCTCACCAGCCATGTACTGCTCTCTGTCATCGCTTTGCCGCTGGTGCTCGTCACCTTCTTTTTCTCCCTCACAGGTCGCATCCCCACCCACCGCAAGGTCGCCCGCTGGACCTTCCCCATCTGGCTCTACGTGTCGGTCACCGGGGTCATTGTCTACGCCATGCTCGCCGCGGCCAGGGCATAGAAAGCGACAGCGATGCCCACTCCGATCCAGCCCGACGACGGAACCCGCCAACTGCTGCAATGGGGCGGCTCAATTCTCGGCTCAGGCATCCTGGCTGGCTTGCTGCTGGTCACTCTACTGGGCGGCATCTCGCCCACCGGCGCAAGCACCAACACCGGCTGGTTCGCCCTGATCGTCGCCCTGACGTGCCTGCCCTTCGGCGGCCTGCTGCTGGCCCTCGGCGTAGCCAAATGGCTGCGCAACCGTTCGCTTTCCCGTCAACCGTGATCCTCTGCTATTCTTTTCAATTACTGGAGTGAACGAACATGGCAAAGAGCGTTAACAAAGTCATCCTTTTAGGCAATGTGGGGAAAGACCCCGAAATTCGTTCCACCCCTGGCGGCGCCATCGTTGCCAATTTCACCCTGGCCACCAGCGACCGCTTTCAGGATGCGCAGGGCAACTGGCAAGACCGCACCGAGTGGCACACCCTCGTCGCCTTCAAGCGCACTGCCGAGATCATCCGCGATTATGTGAAAAAAGGCTCCAAGCTCTACGTCGAGGGCAAGCTCCAAACCCGTAGCTGGGACGACAAGGAGTCAGGCCAAAAGCGCTACAAGACCGAAGTCGTGGTCTTCGATCTCTCCCTGCTCTCCGGACGCGACGAAAGCTCCGGCGGCGGATATAGCAAAGCATCAAGTTCCGCAAGCTCGGCAGCCAGCTTCGACCAGCGCACTCCGGCAGCAGCGGGCGCGCCCGACGACTACGCCCAATCCGCCGAAATCTCCGACGACGATATTCCGTTTTAGAACGGGGTTTCGAGGAAGTGTTCAGTTTCCTTTCTCTCCTCTATGGATGAGAGCATTCGGTTTCTTGTCTGTTTCGGTGCGCAAGGCGCGTAGGCCGTAGGCCGGAGCGGCTTGCGCACCGAAACAGGGGCCGCTGTAGGGGCCTCCTTCCTTCCCGGCGCCGCATATGACCCCGTGTCCAGTTTCCGCTGATCCGACGTGAGTAGAACGGGGTCGCAGCAGGTGTCCAGTTTTAACTGGAACATCATTGCCCATTAACGCATTTCGTGGACACTGGTTCTCGAAACGGGGTGGGCGATGGCGGAAGCGAAGAAGACATTATCGGTTCTTCACATTGTTCTCGAGACCGGAGAGCGTCTTCCGTGCCTGGTCGATGCGACGAGCTGGATTCCAGCGCGTGTTGCCCTGCGGTGGGCCATGCGGTACCGACGATACAGGGTTCAGTCGTCCACTCTGGCAGCCAACCTTCGGGTTTTGGGGAAGGTGTACCGGTGGACGCAAGAGACAGCAGGCTTCGATCTCGACGATCGCCTGACCGAGGGACGAACGCTTCAGAACCGCGAGATCGAATCGCTGGCGCGAAGCTTTCGAAGTACCGGCGGCGCTCAGGAACTGGATACGGGAGCTTTTGACCAGCATCTGGCGATTGTTGAAGATTTCCTGAAGTGGTCTCTGGATAGCGAAAACCGCGGCGGCCGCAGGTCTCTCGATCTCCCGCAACTCGCTCAGGAACGGAACAGGATTGGGCTGATTCTTCGTTCGCTACGGTCCGGTGCACACGCCTCGGAGCGCATCGAGCCCCTGGAAGAGGCGGAGATTCGGGCGATCCGCAACAGCATTGGCCCACGGCGCGATGCACAAGGCGTGCTGAGCTTTCCGGAGGTCTTCTCCCCGCATACCCGGCTGCGGAACTGGCTGATGTTTGAGGTGGCCCTGGAATTGGGCATACGCCGGGGCGAGCTTCTCAAGTTGCGGCTGGATTCTCTGCCAAGAGGAGGTGACGATGGCATTCGCGTACTCCGGCGTCCGGACGATCCGCATGATTCGCGATCCAAGGAACCCGCGGTAAAGACCGCCGAGCGAGTGATTCCGGGCTCGCCTAACTTGCTGGCGGCCATCCGCGCGTATCTAACTTATCCGCGTCCCCTGGGAAGAGTTTCAGGCAGAAGTCCGTACTTGTTTGTTGCGCGTTCCGGCAGCCCGGTGTCGATGGATACCGCGGACGACGTGATCGCAGCCATCGGCGAGCACAGCGGAGTGTCGCCGCTATCCTGGCATCGCCTGCGGCACACTTGGGCGGAGCGGATGGCTGAAGCATTCGCGGATCAGCCCAACGGCATGGACCGGCTCGTTTACCTTGGCGGATGGGCCAACCCGCAGTCGGCCACGCGCTACATCCAGCGCGCTTTGGCGAGCCAGGCGAAGGATGCGGTTCGCAACTATCATCGGAAGTTGTACGGGGAGGCACAGGATGCTTAACGTCGCCCGACGCGTATCCCGCCTGTCCGATTTGCCGTCGCTTCCCGTCAGTGTGCTTTCCTTCGATGGCCAGCATGTCGATACGAGCCAGGCGATCTGGCGCTTTCGTTCTTCGCTGGATAGCGGCGCCACGACTACGATTCACTGGACGCGGCTGGATGAACTCAACATTTTGAGTGTGCGCGCGCGACACTTGGTAACACTCTATTTCGCCGACCGGATCGCGCGGAAGAAGGCGCGGACCATCGAGAACGATTTTCGTATGTTCCTGCGCCTGCAAGAGTGGCTGCGCTCACGCACTCTGCCACCGGCAGAATGGGCCAGCCTGACCGAGGGGCTCGTACGCGCATTTCTGCAGCATGGCGTCGAACGGACCGCCGACAAGGGCAACGACTTCTCGCGCTTGCGGACGTTTTATCGCTGGGGTGTTGCCAGACAGTATCGGGATTTCGATCCGGCCTTTCTTGAGATACTGCGATCGATTACGGCGGTTGGGAACGCGAAGGGACACAGCGTCCGCTTCCGCGATGTCGTCAGAGGGCCGTTTTCTTCCGATGAACTCATGCTGATCGGCAGGGCTGTTCGCGAGGGCCTGGGAACCAGTCAGGACCGGGCTATCGTCATGCTGCACCTGGAACTGGGTCACAACCCCAACGCGAGCGCACGACTGCTCAACAGGGATTTGATTCGCTACGAAACTGCGTCGGGAGTTGTGTGGCAACTCGACGTGCCGCGTGTCAAGAAGCGGACTCCCCGCCGCGAGACCAAGCGGCGACCCATCAGTGCCCCACTCGGCGGTCTGTTGAAGAGCATGCAGAAGGGCGGTCCCGATGGACCACTTCTTCACTGGTTGTCCGCGTCGAGCCCGGAAGCCGCGATCAACGGGGCGATGCGGCGCTTTGCTCATGCGGCAGATCTCATCTCGCCACGAACACAACTTCGGATGAGGATGAACGCGCGCCGATTCCGCTTTTCTATCGCCACGCACATGGCTGAAGAGGGCGCTTCTCTTTTTCACATCGCTGAAGTTCTCGATCATAGCGATACGCAAAACGTGAGGGTCTATGTTGAGACCGCCGCTTCCATTGCCGATCCTGTCGCCCGAGCCACGGATGATGCCTTGACGCCGCTGGTTCGCAGATTCCAGGGCCGGATCGTCGATTCCGATGAAGCTTCGACTGTCGCCGGGCTTTCGAATGGGAGGATTCCCGCGGCCGTTCCCCATCTGGGGATTGCGCAACTCGATGTGGGTGGAATCGGTCTCTGCGGACGCGACGCGGTCAGAGACGGACTCTGTCAGCTGCTCCCGCCTCTGAGTTGTTACCTGTGCCCGTCTTTTGCGGCGCTCCAGGCAGGACCGCATCGGCAGATGCTGGAGTCGATCGATAGGGTCCTTCAACAACAGGAGCATCACAGCGACCGGAGGGTTCTTGTGCAGCTCGATCAGGTGCGCACGGCGATCCGTCAGGTCATTGATGGAATCGATACTCCGGGAGCGAGGATTCCATGAGCAGCGTCGCGATGCGGAAGCTGGTCCTCATTGCCCGCGAAAAATTCGCGGCGGACTTCTGTGCCGATGCGGAGATGTTCGACGCATCGTTCTGGGACGTTAGCTGCTTTCGGGACCGGGCGTTCAACCGGACGAACCGACATGTGTACTTCACGCACTATGGCACGAACGATCAACCTTTGCCAGCGGATTACTCCGGAGCCGTCAAGAGCTGGTTGGTTCTTGATCGCCGCACACCCGGCAACATGGGCCTGAGGTTGGCTGGCGGCCGCATCCTCTGGGAAGCGATCCTAACCAGGCGAGGCGGCGATCCCGAAGCCTTCCGATGGCCGGCTCTGTCGGAAGAAGATCTCAGCCAGGCTGAGTTGCTGATGCGGGTTCACTGGGCGGAGTCGACGACCTACAAGCGCATGATGAGCCTGCTCGTGTTCGTCAGGTTTCTGGCCAGCCGAAACCTCTGCCGGCCTCTCTATTACACTGCTCAGACACCGCGCGTGGAGGACTTCAACCGACACACGATAGCCGGGCAAGAGGCCCGCCGCGACCGCCTGCCAACAGAAGCCGTCTTGAACGGCCTCGCGGATATTTATCGCGAGCACGCCGTGGAGCCGAGAGACAAGCTGCGAGCTGCCGCGCTTGCCATTTTGGTTGTGACCGGGTTCCGCATTGGTGAACTGCTCACTTTGCCGCTCGATTGCGAAGTCCGCGAAACGAGCGGCGGACAACTGCGCTACGGTCTCCGCTACTTCAGAGAGAAGAGCCGCGGCGGCCGAAGACTGCTTGCGGTCCGTTGGCTGACTCCCATTGGCGCGGCCCTGGCCCAGGAGGCTATCGAACGGATTCGCAAGATCACACATGCCGCGCGGCAACGCGCTCAAGTGCTGGAGAACTCCCCTCACCGGGTACCTCTTCCCGGTTTTCATTGGGGCGCTCGAATGACCCAAGGCGAAGTTGCGCTCGTCCTCGGCTGTGGCCACCTAAGTATTTTTGCGATTCCCCGGGACAAGCTGCCACGGCATCGGGATTCAAAGGGGACTTATTTCCGGGCCTTTGAAGTCGAGGCATACCTACGAAACCTCCGCGTCGGGCAACTCTGGACCGTAGACCGCCGAGATGGTACGCGGCAGAAGCTCTCCGAGTCCCTGTTCATCGCATTCCGCAACTTTTTCCATGTCACAAGGTCCGCCTGCCCGCTGCTGGTCGAGCCAGTGCTTAACTCTCAGATTTCCGATTTCATCACTTGCAGAGCGAACATGAAGTCGGCCTTCGAGAAGTTCGGCATCCGGGAGGCAAACGGCGCTTTCTGCCGGATGACCACACACCAGCTCAGGCACTGGCTCAACCATATCGCCGACAAGGGCGGCCTGCCCGTTGAGTTGCAGACGCGCTGGCTCGGCCGGGAGAACGCCAGAGATACGGAGGCCTATCGCCATGCCACCGTCAGCGAACGGCTGGAGTGGGTCAAGGCCGGCATGCGCGAAGGATCGCTCCAGGGAATCAAGGCAGACATTTACGTTGAACTACCCCGCGGCCAGAGAGAGGCCTTCCTTGAAGGCGAGATTCAGGCAGCGCACTTCACAGCCTTTGGCATCTGCCTGCATGACTTCGCCGTCACCCCTTGCCCTTTCCATCTCAACTGCGTGCGAGGCTGCCCCGACTATCTCCGCACGCGAGGAAATCAAAAGGAGCGAGAACATCTTATCCAGATTCGCACGGCCACCGAGCAAGCGCTGCACGCAGCCAGACTTCAGGCAGCGCACAGCGCAGGGATCGCTGAGCCTTGGGTCCGGCACTGCGAGCAGACTCTTGACGGCATCGCCAAGGCCCTTGCCGTCGATGACGACATGGAACTTGGCGACAGCAGATCGATAGCCGTATCACGGAGCGCCGGATGCCCAGAGTAAGTGTTCGTGATCAGTTACAGCAGCGCCTTCGCGATTATCTGGCTATCGCTGAGGGCCATGCGCCCGACGAAACGGCACTGGACGTCAGGAGTGTAGCTGCCGCTCTCGGCGTCAGTCCGACAACCCTGTACAAATATGGGTTCAACAACGACGTAAATAACGCCGAACAACGCCAGCGGGAAAATGGATTGCTGTCCGGCGCCGCTATCGAACAACGTTTCTTCGAGGATCAAGTTGTCCAGTTAAAGGCGGAATTGGAGAAGGAACTGGAGAGAAACAAGCGACTTGTTGGCCGCATCGCCATTATCGAGGCAAACGCCGGCAGGTTGGGCATCGATCCCGAGGAGTTGTACAGAGCCATTCTGAAGCCCGTCAGAAGCATGTCCTGCGCGGGCTCGAACATGAACAGCGCACGCAAGCGATTCCGCCGTTCTTAAGTGCATATCGAAAACGGTACACTTCCTTCGTGCCTACAAAACCCAGTGCAATCGCATGAACATCATCTGAGCCCGAGGAGTTCAGCGCGGTATCTGTCGGAGGTGGCGGCGATGATTCTTCGTGTCTTGATACTTCCTTTCCGTTTGATGGGATCGAGTCGGAT
>Ga0182024_10006413_pt1 | contig 25848 bp, 22 predicted proteins | sample P32metaG_FD_120480 | JGI IMG/M metagenome (GOLD analysis project Ga0182024, IMG submission 120480) | Permafrost microbial communities from Stordalen Mire, Sweden - P3-2 metaG (Illumina Assembly) | ecosystem: Environmental > Terrestrial > Soil > Wetlands > Permafrost | place: Sweden: Stordalen... | reverse complement strand
GCTGCGCTACGCCAAAGGGCTCCGCTACGCGCGCGGGTCCCTCTGTGGACTGCAATCGCTCTTCACCTAAAGGGGGTCATTATTGGACGCGAAATCGGGGTCGCAGTTGGAAGCGATTTGACAGGCTGTGATTTCGAGAGTAGTCGTTTTGCGCGACAGAATCGAAATCCGCGGCCCCAATTCGGAAATTGCCGAATTAGCACGCGCACCCGACCGGGAACCTACGAGCGTGCGTGCGGTTCGCAGTTCTGACCGGAAGTGGTGCCCCAGGTCGGACTTGAACCAACATGCCCGTAAGGGCGCAGCATTTTGAGTATGCCGCGTCTATCACATGATGCCAGCGGCCACTGTGGGTCAATGCCTGCCGCTCACGCATAGCTTTGGTCCACCGCATCATCGGATGGCTCGATAGCACCGATCTTTGCCACAATATTGCTCGCAATCCTCTCGACTTTGGAGCCGCAGGAAGCGTGCATCCGGCCATGACGGCAACAACGCTGTCGCAAATGGACGGAGGAATTCATGACCAAATCTAACAGGACATCGACCCGCAAATTGACCGGCACGAAAGCGTCACCGAAACCGCGCCCTCGTTCAAAAAAGAAGTCCGACCGTAAAGTCGCGCAAATGTGTGGAGCGGCGGGAACAGGGCAGCCCGTCGCGCGCGGTTCCAGTAAACTCGCATCGGTGATCGCAATGCTGCGCCGTCCCAAAGGGGCAGGCATAGAGGAACTTTGCAAGGCGACCGGCTGGCAGGCGCACTCGGTGCGCGGCGCAATTTCAGGTGCGCTCAAGAAGCGGCTGGGGCTCACGGTCACCTCTGTGAAGTCCGACGACGTGCGCGTCTACCGCGTAATGAACTGAGACCAGCAACATGTCACAGCAACAGAAAGGCCGGCAGCGTCACGCTGCCGGCCAGCCCACAGTGCACGCTATCGACACCGAACTCTCGGCTCTTGCAAAGTTGTCGATTTCCGAACTGCGGCAGGCTTGGGCCGAGCGGTTCGACAGCATTGCACCGAAGATCCGCTCACCTGATTTCCTGCTCCGGCTATTCGCATGGCAGATTCAGTCCGAGGTGATGGGCGGACTGGACGCAGCTGCTGAGCGCAAGCTGCGCGACATCGCCAAAGCCCTGAAGCGCGACGGGGCATATGAGCCGAAGATCCGGCGCGATCTTTCCCCCGGCGTTGTCCTGACGCGCGAGTGGAAGGGATGCGTATATAAGGTGACCGTTACGGCCGCCGGATTCCAGCACCTGGGCAAGCAATACAAAAGCCTGTCCGATATCGCGCGCATGATTACTGGCACGCGCTGGTCGGGTCCTCGGTTCTTCGGTCTGGAGCAGAAGAAAGCGCCGGCATCGGGACAGGTGGTGTCATGAGCGCCAAGCGCTCCATCCGCTGCGCAATATACACGCGCAAATCGACCGAAGAGGGTCTCGAACAGGACTTCAATAGCCTCGATGCCCAGCGTGAGTCCTGCGAGGCGTTTATCGCAAGCCAGAAGGCTGAGGGCTGGATCGGACTTGCCAACCGCTACGACGACGGGGGGTATTCCGGAGGGACGATTGAACGCCCTGCACTGAAGCGGCTGCTGAAGGACATCGAAGACCGGAACGTGGACGTCGTCGTGGTCTACAAGATCGACCGGCTGAGCCGGTCTCTGATGGACTTCACCCGATTGGTGGAGGTGTTCGATCGGAAGTCGGTCACTTTCGTTTCGGTGACGCAGTCGTTCAACACCACGACCTCAATGGGGCGGCTAACCCTCAATGTCCTCCTCTCCTTTGCCCAGTTTGAGCGCGAGGTCACCGGCGAGCGCATCCGCGACAAGTTTGCGGCCTCCAAGAAGAAGGGCATGTGGATGGGTGGCAATCCACCGTTCGGCTATGACGTCGCCAGCCGCAAGCTGGTGGTTAACCCCGTTGAGGCAGAGAGCGTCCGGCTCATATTCCAGCGCTACCTCGACCTGGGCTGCGTCCGATTGTTATGCGCCGATCTGATCGAACGCGGCGTGATGTCCAAGCGGCGGGCGTCCCGAACGGGAGAACAGCGAGGGGGAAAACCGATTGGCCGGAATGCTCTTTATCTCATCCTGAGCAACAGGACCTATATCGGCGAGACCACTCATAAAGGCGCATCCTACCTTGGTGAACACGAAGCCATTGTCCCGCGGGCACTCTTCGATGCCGTCCAGGGGCGCCTCGCTGAACTCGGTCCGGCGCTTTCGGGCAATACCCGGATGGTCCAGGACGCGCCCTATGCCGGGCTGCTTATTGACGAGACCGGAGCGGCGATGCTCCCGACCTATTCCATCAAGAATGGCAGCGTCCGCTATCGCTACTACGTCAGCAAGCCCGCACTGAAGGGTGAGCCCTCGCGCGCAACCATCAGCAGGATTCCAGCACCCCCATTCGAAGCATTCATGGCTGGCGTAATAGAGCGGCTCGGACTCCCGGCGAGAGACCGGGAAGACACATCCCGATTGGCACTCCAACGGGTAGAGATCCTCTCGAACAATATCATCGTTCAGTTCGACCGCGTCGCCGCACTGGCTTCATGGCGTGGAGCTAATCCGGACCGCCCCATTGCGCGCGATCGAGAAGTGGTCGACCAGCGCCGCGAGTTCCTGGGAAGCGGCGAGACCCTCACGGATGATGGCGAGCGGTTGACATTGTCACTGCCGGTGCGCGCCAGGTTTCGGGGTGGGCGGGCGGCAATTCTTCACCCGCGGGAGGGCACTAGTCTCGAACCGCGGTTGGACATGGCGCTCGTTAAGGCTCTCGCCCGCGCGCATCGCTGGTGCCGCATGTTGCTGGGCGGCGAAGTGGCTTCGATAGACGCGCTGGCCGCGCGCATCGGACAGGACCGCGGACATGTCGGCCTTACTCTCAACCTCGCATTCTTGAGCCCCACTCTCGTGCGGGCAATTGTTGGCGGCAAGCAGCCGCCGGGCCTTCGCCTCAGCCATCTTCTGAACGCCGACATTCCGTTGTCGTGGCACGCGCAAGAAGCGTGGCTCGAGCGCGTCGCGAATGGCGCCGCCGTATAGGTTTTTATCGCTGCAGGCAGTGGAAATAGCACCCCTCTTTCCGTCAAAATAACAGGGAACGATCGGGACGCTTTCCCTGTTAATTGCGAATGCTTCCCTGTTATCGCGTAAATCGTTCCCTGTTATTTTCAGACTGGGAAATCGCCAGATGAACCATAAGCCCTTGTAGCGCCATGGGAATCCTGGACTTCGCTCTGGGGCGGGCAGCGCGGCGCAGATTCTTCCCTGTATTTTCCCCTGTTCTTTTTGAAGGGCGGGAGACTCGTAGTTCGACCGGTCAAACCGCTTGGGCGAAAACTTCGACCCTCACTTGGCGTCGAAGTGGAGGTCTGCGGTCTGGAGACAGAGACTGCAGGCAACGAGGAGGGATATTTCCCTGATCAGCGACTCTGGTTTGCGCATGCGGAGCAGCCACTCGCGGGGAATTCCGGCGAACCGCGCGGCGTTCGGACTGACTAAGTGGAGGCTGCTGTTGGCGGGAAATCGACTGGTACAGCTGGGTGGGTTCGAACCGCCGACCTCCGGATCCACAATCCGGCGCTCTAACCAACTGAGCTACAGCTGCCCGCAAGGGGCGGGAACCTAGGATTCCAGCCCATCGAATGCAAGGCAGCCCCTTGCGGAAAATCGCGCCCACGCCGAAAAGATATCCGGAGCGCGATGCGACCAATAGAATCGTATGCGTTCACAACTTCAGCCAACCTCCCTCTTGTGGGGAGGTCGAAAAACGCCCTTCGCGTTTTTCGGGTGGGGTCGCCGCCTGTCCATGGAGAGGCCCAGACCCCCACCCGAAATTTGCTCGCGATGCTCGCAAATTTCGACCTCCCCACAAGGGAGAGGTAAAGTCGAAACGACGCTGCGACATGACAACACTCGAGATCGATCCCGGGCGCGCGACTCTGTCGCTGTGGCGGCGCGTGCTCGAATCGGGCGCCCCCATCGCTCTCGCGGCCGCCGCGTGGCCGATCATCGAGCGCGCGCGCCATACGGTCGAAGACGCGCTCGCCGCGGGTCGCGTTCTCTATGGCGTCAACACCGGCTTCGGCAAACTCGCCCAGACGCGCATCGCGCCAGGCGAGATCAAGGCTTTGCAGCGCAATCTCGTGCTCTCCCATGCGGCGGGCGTGGGCGAACTTCTGCCCGATGCGATCGTCCGCCTTGTGATGGCGCTGAAAGTGGCGAGCCTGGCGCGCGGGTTTTCCGGCGTGCGCCGGATCCTTGTCGAGCGGCTGCTGCAGCTCGTGAACGCCAATGTGCTGCCGGAGATTCCCTCGCAGGGATCGGTCGGCGCCTCGGGCGATCTCGCTCCCCTCGCCCATCTCGCCGCGGTGTTGATCGGCGAAGGGCGCGCGCGGATCGCCGGCCGTTCGATGAGCGCAGGAGACGCACTTGCGCAAGCCAGCATCGCGCCGATCGAGCTCGAAGCGAAGGAAGGACTCGCGCTGCTCAACGGCACGCAGGTTTCGACCGCGCTCGCGCTTGCGGCGCTCTTCGCGGCGGAAGCCAATCTCGAAGCGGCGCTCATTGCCGGCGCGCTCTCGACCGATGCGGTGAAAGGCAGCGATACGCCGTTCGACCCGCGCATCCATGACGCGCGCGGCCAGCCGGGCCAGATCGAAGCGGCGCATTGTTTGCGCGCACTGATGGCGGGAAGCGAAATCCGCGCCAGCCACAAGGACTGCCCGCGCGTGCAGGATCCCTATTCCATCCGCTGCCAGCCCCAGGTGCTCGGCCCCTGTCTCGACATTCTGCGCAACGTGGCCGGCGTGCTTGCCATCGAAGCCAATGCCGCGACCGACAATCCGCTGGTGTTCGAGAACGGCGACACGCTTTCCGGCGGAAATTTCCATGCCGAGCCCGTGGCGCTCGCCGCCGACACGCTGGCGCTCGCCATCGCGGAGATGGGCGCGCTGTCGGAACGGCGCATCGCGCTCCTGATCGATTCCGCGCTGAGCGGATTGCCGCCCTTCCTCGCGCATGACAGCGGCGTCAATTCCGGCTTCATGATCGCCCATGTCACCGCGGCCTCGCTCGCCTCCGAGAACAAATCCCTCGCCCATCCCGCGTCCGTCGATTCGCTGCCCACGTCCGCCAACCAGGAGGATTTCGTTTCGATGGCCACCTTCGCCGCGCGCAGGCTGGGCGCAATGAACGCGAACACGGGCAACATCCTCGCCGTCGAGCTGCTCGCCGCCGCCGAAGGAATAGAATTCCACCGCCCGCTCAAATCTTCGCCAGCGCTGGAGACTGCGCACGCGGCATTGCGCGCGCGCGTTCCGCGATTCGATCACGATCGGCTGATGTCGCCCGCGATCGCAGAGGCGTCAGCGCTTGTGGCGGCCCGCGCCTTCGAAAAGCTCCTGCCCGACGATTTCCACCTGCCGTCGCAGACGTAAATGCATTTCCGAGCTCGTGTTTTCCTCCCCCAACGTGGGGGAGGTGCCGACCCCGGATTAAATCCGGGGGAGGCGGAGGGGGAAGTGGCGCGCGGGTCGCGCGCGACTCCCCCCTCCGATTTGCTACGCTACGCTTCGCAAATCACCTCCCCCACGATGGGGGAGGAAAGAAGTGGCCGTGGTTCATGCCAATGACGACAGACCTTCGTGTGGAGAAATTCTTATGACCTGGCCCCTAATCGCGCCCATCGTGATGTTGAGCGTGTCGAACATCTTCATGACCTTCGCCTGGTATGGGCAGTTCAAATTTCCGGCTGTGTCGCTGTGGATCGTGATTCCCGTCTCCTGGGGAATCGCGTTTTTCGAATATTGCTTTGCCGTGCCCGCCAATCGCCTCGGGCACCTCGTCTACTCGGCGGCGCAGCTCAAGACCATGCAGGAGATCATCACGCTGATCGTCTTCGGCGTGTTCTCGGTCACCTTTCTCGGCGACGCGATCCGCTGGAACCACTTCGCCGCCTTCGCCTGCCTGGTGGCCGCGGCGTTCTTTTCGTTCAACAAGTGGTCGTGACCTACCCGCTTCACATTTTACCCCCCGTTGCCATGGCCCGCGCAAGCGGGCCACCCGGTTGGAAGCGCCGAGGCGATGCCTTTGACCAGCCGTGCGTCCCGGAATCGTCACGCGTCGTCACACTACTTATGCAATTGCAAGGCACGTCGCAATATGATTCTCTCGGTGTGGGACAATCAAAGGTTGGGGGCTTGTGTGCGCCGGATCGCCGCTATTCTGGCTGCGCTTGTGGCAAGTGAAATTGGGGCAATCGCTCAATTGAACGAGCCACCGTTGCTTGTTGGCACAGACCTTCCGCCGGGGGTTGTTGCGCCGAAAAACATCAGCGGACAAATCCCATTTAATTATCCTCCCGTCGCGGTGCGATGCAGTCTAACAGGGAGCGCAACTCTGGAATTGCTTGTGACGGAACAAGGCGCAGTGGCTGATGCCAAAATAGTTGCGACAACCGGCTACACGTCTTTGGACGCGGCTGCGATCGAGATTGCGAGGCAACTACGCTATCAGCCTGCAACAAAGGACGGAGTTGCCATAACATCTCGAATTAAATGGATGACGAATTTCCAGCTCGTTGGGCACGGACCATATTCACCATGCACTCTTCCACCGTCCGCATTTACTAACGGAGTTCCTCCATCAAACAATCAAAACTAGGGCGACGCCGCCCTCTTTCGCTTGACGCGTGCGATCAGTGCCGTGCGAATTTCTTCACTCAAATCGGAGTGCTCCGTTTTCGTGACTTTAGTCGCTCAAGCCGCATTTTGTGTTTGACGCGTTGCTTTGTTGACGGCGGCCGGCATTGGTCACTCTGATTGCTAAAGGCCACGTCGTTGAGGTGGCGGATCAACCATCCGTTGCTGATTAGCCAGCGAGAGTCGATCCGTGGCCCTTTCATAATGAACTCATACCTGACGATTGCCGTTCTTCTGCCACCAGGCGGTTTCGGCAGAGGATTTATCGTCACAATGCAGCCAGGCACAGCATCACGGTACAGAGGTTCTAGCTCATCAATGAGGGCTGGCGTTGGAGAGCGGCCATGCAGGCCCCGTTTTATTATTGCCAGCACAACCTCGGCATCAGGAGACAAAATCTTCCCCGAGTTCAAGGTTCCCGCCCTCCCTTGATTACCGTAAATCGCCCTTGAATTGGCCGTGGTGGCGAGTGGACTGGATCGTGTCCTTCGGGTCAAGATTCTTGGGAAACTCGGGACCGCTGCCACTCGGCAGTTCGCCGTCGAGCGCCGCGTCGATTAGCTCGCCAATGCTCCAAACGTTCCGCGCCCGGCGCTCCTGATCGAGCAGCCGGGTTTTTCTTTCGCACGTGTTCCCCCTCACCCGCGCTTGAACGGAATTCACTGCACGTATCTGCGTCCCTCTCCCACAAGGGGAGAGGGAAAGTAGAGTACTGCATCAGCGGCGGAAAATCAGCGCGTGGATTTCCCTCTCCCCTTGTGGGAGAGGGGCCAAGCACGCTGTCCCTGCAACCACTCAAGCGCAGGGGAGGGGTAGCGAAACGTTCTGTGTACGGAAAATAATTTGCCGATCGTACATTTTTCCGCTTGACGCGTTTGATCGGTACTGGCCGGTTTTGACCCCAAGTGGCCGGTTTTGAAAATGCGGTGGCCGAATTTGGGCGCTATTGACGGGAGATAACCACGCGACCGGTCATGCCGTCGTATTGCATCTGGAAAGCGCTTAGAAACGTGCGTCCTATAAGGGCTGAATGACGCTGTCCCCCTCCGACCAAATCAACGGCGGCAAACAGGCCATGTTGCGTGAAGGTTAGCGATGGAACATGAATCTGTGCGGAGTGCATTTCTGTTTCATATAGACCGGCAGCGCCTCCGAAATTTTGCTTATCGACGGCTGGTAGTTTGAGCGTTGCGGCTAACGATTTGTCGATACAGCTGATCGTGGCTCCAGTGTCAAGCAGAGCCTCGACGCCAGTGATCGCAAGATTGGGAAGTTTATCTGGATGGGCTGGGTCGTAGTCAGGATCAAATCCGATATCAACGAAGAGCGTCGGGCCACGAATCACCAATAAGGCCGACGCGGTGTAGCCATTCCAATCGGCATGGCCGCATTCAACCTGCGGCATGCGGCTGGTAAAGAACGGATGCGGGAAGCGTCGGCTGTTCTGCGCCTACTTGACGGAGCAAGTATGGGCCGCGCCCAAACCGGCGGATAGCATCCTGCGCAGCCGCCGCAAATGTGTCGTAATCAGCGACAAGTTTTTCGTCGTGAAAAAGCACCCAGCGGCGAGGGTATTTTTCCTCAAGCTCGCCTCGCATTGCGTTGTAGGCTGCAATGTCGCGGTCAAGGTCTGCCATGTGCGTTCCTCGCTGTGGGGTCATCTTTCAGATGAAAACGCACAACACCACGGTTTGTTTAATGAATTCTGTCTCGTGGCCGCCCATTCAATGCCCCGAAACCGCCCTACTCTACGCCCAGAGGCTTCGGCAACGAAAGGGGGTAATTCATCGAGAATTCGCGGCCGGCGTCTGGCGACCGGCGGGTTAGTCCCTCCGGCCGCCATCGATTACGGTGAACCGGCCCTTGAATTGGCCGTGATGGCGGGTCGATTGGATGGTGTCGGAAGGGTCAAGGTTTATCGGGCTTTCCGTTGTCGTGCCGTCCGGCAATTCGCCATCAAGTGCCGCGTCGATTAGCTCGCCGATGCTCCAAATATGATCGGTAACGCCAAGCTGCATCGCAGGCGTGATCTTCAACGTCTCATGCACACGGCAGAAATTGTAGTGCATTGCGTACAGCGCGAACGCCGCGACGTGATGTTCGAATTTCTTGCTGAAAGCGTTTGTCAGCCGCGTGAAGCGGCGTTGCTGCATCCGGATCGTAAGGTTCTGGCGCTCGACATAGGAGGTTGAGATGTTGCGCGGCGATCCCACTACCTTGCGATACTCTACGGATACTACATCGCCCGGAGAGTAGCGATGCGCCGCATCGGCGTTCGCGGTCAAGGACGCAAATTCCTTTACGACAACGCCGTGGCTGCATTCGTTCTTAAATGCCTGCTCAATCGCCACTGGATAGGAATTGAGGCCGTCCGTGGAGATTTCCGGGGCACCCAGCACCCGAGCGCGAACGTCTTTCGCAAAGGCCCCAGCGGCTTCGTGCGTGCGCTTGCCGGTGTAGTAGGAGACGATCGCCTTGGACGATCCAGCCAGCGCGACAAACGTGTATTGGTCGCCAACCGTCACGGGATCAGTCGGGCGAACCGCCTTCCGCTTTTTCCCGACGTACTGCCAGATTTCATCGAACTCCAAGCGACTCACGTTCAAATCGCGCATGAGGCGACTATGAACCTTTGCGCAGCCCATGCCGACGCGCGCGCCCAAGGCCATGACCGTTCCGCGATTGACGCCTGTGAGCCGTTCCGTTGCTCGGATACTCACGCCCTCGCAAAGAGCCGAAATGGCTGCGATCTGCTTATCACGGGGAAGAATGTTCATGGGGCCAAATCCCTGAATTGAAGGGATGGCCCGAAAGCGCTATATAGAAGCGGTCTCGGCTTAGGGGCCAAATCCCTAGGTTGCGATCCGGGGCCGGCGCTGTTTCAGCAGCGACGGTCCCACTGATTCTCGGTTGCCCCGCCGGGATTCGGACCCGGACCTCTGCGCGTGTAAAGACGAGCGTCCTACCGTTAGACCAAGGGGCAGTAAGCAAAGCCAATTGCGGGGCTGTTCCCGTTCCGTCGAAAGAGCCGCGGAACAGCCCCGAATCCTCGCCCAGCGGCGCTCGGCCAGCGCATCCGTGGGCTCCTACCCTCCTGCTCATGACAACCCTCTTTCCGGCGTGACAAGTATATTCTGGTCACTTCCGAAGCGTATTGCAAGAAAAAAGTTGACACTAACCGCTTTTTTTGCGAAACCTGACCGCAAGAGACTTGCAACGGTCAGGAGATACCTATGACGGACAACGATAATACGAGCGCCACAGCGGCTGGTCAGACCGAAGTACGGAAGCGTTTCCGCTCCGAAATCGAGTTTCCATATGCCGATCTGGAGAGCGCCGTGGAACTTGCGAAAGTGATCCATGACAAGGCTGGATCATCTTGCGAAGTGGACGAACTCGCGGCGTGGATGGGCCAATCACCCTCCGGAGGCACCTTTCGCAGCCGCCTAGGGGCTGCTCGCCTTTTTGGTCTAATCGAAACCGGGCAAGGCCGCGTGACGCTTACTCAAGCGGGCCGGGATGCGCTGGACGGGAGTGGCAATGAGCGGTCCGCTCGCGTCGAAGCTTTCCTAAATGTCGCGTTGTTTCGAGCGATGTACGATCATCACAAGGGCAATGCACTGCCACCTCCTCCAGCCATTGAACGGCAAATGGAACAGCTTGGTGTCTCCCCCAAGCAAAAGCAGCGCGCTCGACAGACATTCACAACCTCGGCGCAGTATGCTGGGTTTATTGATCCTGCGACTGGGCGGTTCGTGAAACCAGGTATCGCCCAAAAGGACGAAGCTGCGCCGCGCGACGAAACGAAGAGGGAAGACCGAAGTGGCGACGATGGCGACGGTGGTGGAACAGGGCTCAATCTCGATCCTCTATTGGTCGCATTGCTGAAAAAGATACCACCGACAAAGGACGGCTGGCCCGGAGCAAAGCGCGTCCGCTGGTTCAAGACGTTTGCAATGAACGTGTCACAAATTTACGATGCGAGTGAGGACGACCCTGTTGAGATGACTATCGCGCTTGCAGTCGGGGGCGGCTACGAAGCTGGCAACGGCTAACAGCGCATCGCTCGCCGCGAACGGACTAATGCTATGGACTGGCTAAAAGCGATTGCTGCTCTAGTTGCAGCTTTTGGCCTTGGCACGATTGCCTCGGCGTTCATCGGTCACCAAACCACAATCTCGACATTCCGTCAGGCATGGATAAATGACCTGCGCGATGATCTAGTGCAGTATTTCAGGGCGCTCGAAACACTAAACGATATCATGCCAGATTGGCTAAAGGACTCGGTCAGTAACGACGCTCGCAAAGCTGTGGCGCGAACCGAAGTGCTGACTACATTTGAGAGAATACGACTTCGGCTCAACAAGGGCGAACGATTGCACATTCACCTAGAACAGAAGCTTCGGGAGTTCATCGACGAGCCCCTTGGCGAAGCCATGGCCGGAAGAAAGAAGATCAATGAAGCCGTTGAACTGGCGCGCGACGTTCTGAAGACCGAATGGGAGGCAACCAAACACCCATGGCTGTCGCGTTGGAATAAGGGGGCGGTGCTTTGGACCGCTGGGACCTAGGACACTCGGTGGCAAATGCGAGGTGGCCTAGTTTGAATTTCGAGTGGCCTAATTCGGCCAGTACCGTTTGATCAAACGCACTACTCATTTCGGCATGTCGAGTTTCCGCGCCCGGCGCTCCTGATCGAGCCGCCGGGTTTTTCTTTCCCGAATTGTATTGCAATGAAGCAGCTGGCGGAGACGGAGCAACGACAGCTTTGTCTTCCTTCTCCGCAAGCGCGCTCGTTTCCGATCCGGCGAGGTTTGAAGAGTTCTTTTTTGCGCTCCACGAAGACGCAGCGTCCCAGCTTCCGCATCTGTGGAATCTCTGGGCGCGGAAGGAGCAGCTGGCGCCGCAGGGCGCGTGGACGACCTGGCTTTATATGGGCGGGCGCGGCGCGGGGAAGACGCGCGCCGGCGCGGAATGGATTCGGGATCGCGTGGAGATGGGGCGCGCGCGGCGCATCGCGCTCGTCGCCTCGACCGCCGCGGATGCGCGCGACGTGATGATCGAAGGCCAAAGCGGCCTGCTCACCATTTCGCCAGACTGGGCGATGCCGACATACGAGCCGTCGAAGCGAAGGCTGACCTGGCCGAACGGCGCGATGGCGACGCTCTATAGCGCCGAGGAGCCCAACGTTCTGCGCGGGCCGCAGCACGACACTGCCTGGTGCGACGAGCTGGCCAAATGGAAGCATCTCGAATCCGCCTGGGACAATCTGCAATTCGGCCTCCGGCTCGGCGAGCGCCCGCAACAGGTGATTACCACCACGCCGCGCGCGCTTGCCGCGCTCAAGTCGATCATCGCCCGCAGCGACACGATCGTCACCCACGGCACGAGCTACGACAACCGCGCCAACCTGTCGGACGTATTCTTTACCGAGATCATCAAGCGCTACGAGGGCACGCGGTTCGGCCGGCAGGAAATCGAAGCCGAATTGCTCGACGATGTCGTGGGCGCGCTGTGGACGCGGGCGATGCTCGACGCGGCGCGGTTGAAGCACCAAGAAGTGCCGCCGCAGATGGTGCGCGTCGTGGTCGGTGTCGATCCGTCCGGAACGCGCGGCGAGGATGACGACCGTGCGACGGTCGGAATTGTCGTCGCGGGAAAAGACCTGGACGGGCTCGCCTGGGTGCTTGCCGATTTCACCTGTTCGCTCTCGCCCGCGGGCTGGGGGCGGCGCGTTGCCGAAGCCGTTGCCGCGCACAAGGCGGATTGCGTGGTCGCGGAGGGCAATTACGGCGGCGCGATGGTCGAGAACGTACTGACCGCGGCGAAAGTCGACACGCGGGTGAAGATCGTGACAGCGAGCCGCGGCAAGATCGTGCGCGCCGAACCGATCGCGGCGCTCTACGAGCAGAACCGCGTGAAGCATGCGGGCGCATTTTCCGCGCTCGAAGACCAGCTCGTCGCGTTCACGCCCGAAGGTTATGTCGGCGAAGGCTCGCCCGATCGCGCGGACGCGATGATCTGGGCGCTGACGGAATTGATGCTCGGACGCGGCGGCGAACAGGGCTGGCTCGAATATGCGGAACGCGAGTTGAAGCGCAGGGGATTGTAGCCGATGCCCGATTTGACGATTCCAGGTGCGCGTGTGAGTGCGATTCCCCCCGCAGTGGCCCGGCCCCTGACCCGGCCACCTCTCGTCACGCGCGTCGGCCAGGCGGTGCGTTACGCCATAACCGGCGTAACGCCCGCCACCTGGTTCGGGCCGATGCAGCCCCTCAAACCCTTCGCGCCGGAGGGCACGGGCGGCCGCGCTTTCGACTATCCCGTCGGCTACAATCTTCGTTATCAACCGCGCGCCGACGAGCCCATTTCCTTCGTCGATCTCCGCGCGCTTGCCGATGGCTGCGATCTGCTTCGCCTCGTCATCGAGACGCGCAAGGATCAGATCGAAGGCCAGACCTGGGATGTGCGTCCGAGAAAATTGCCGGATGGCGCGCATCCCGCCGCGAGCGCCTTCGCAACACAGATCGCGGAAGCCAAAGCCTTCTTCGCTTACCCGGACAGGGAACACGATCTCGCCTCGTGGATCCGTGCGCTTGCCGAAGACATGTTCGTCACCGACGCCCTGTCGATCTACCTGCGGCCAGACCGCAAAAAGGGAATCTACGGATTTGAAGTGATCGACGGCGCGACGATTGCGCCGCGCATCGACGCCTGGGGCCGCACGCCGCAAGCGCCGGATGTCGCCTATCAGCAAATCCTGCATGGGGTGCCGGCTGCGGATTTTTCGCGCGACCAGCTTGTCTATTTCCCGCGCAACAGAAGGCCGGGACATGTCTACGGGTATTCGCCCGTCGAACAGGTGATCGTCACGGCAAACACGCTTATCCGCCGCAGCCTGCATCAGCTTGCCTACTACACCGAAGGCAATCTGGTGGACGGACTTTTCACCGCGCCGCCGGAATGGACGATCGACAAAGTCGCAAACTGGCAGCGTTACTGGAATTCGCAATTCTCGGGCAATCTCCAGGCGCGGCGCCAGGGTGTCTGGGTTCCCGGCGGGGTCGATTTCAAGCAGCTGAAGCAGCCGGGCCTCAAGGACCCGTTCGACGAATTCCTCGCGCGCATCATCTGCTTTGCCTTCTCGATCAGCCCGCAGCCTTTCGTCTCGATGATGAACCGCGCCACAGCCGATACCGCGCATGACGCGGCGGTCGAGGAAGGATTGCTGCCGGTGCTGAATTATTTTCGCCGGCTGTTCCGCGTGCTGTTCGACCGGCTCGGCTGGACGGAGATCGAGATGGTGCCGGTCGACGACCGCGAAATCGATCCGAAGACGGCGTCGGAGATCGACGTCGCCGACGTGCAGGCCGGCATCCGCACCATCGACGAAGTCCGTGCCGCCCGCGGTTTGGCGCCGCTTTGATTGCCGAGGACCCCTCACCCGCGCCTGAACAGAATTCATTGCCCGTATCTGCATCCCTCTCCCACAAGGGGAGAGGGAAATCGGAATCCTGCATCAACACCAGAAAATCAGCGCGCGGAGTTCCCTCTCCCCTTGTGGGAGAGGGGCTAAGTACTGTGTCCCCTCAACCGCTCAAGCGCAGGTGAGGGGTTCCCCACACAAAAAGGAGTCGCCACATGGATTTGCGCCTGTTCATTCCCATCACCAAGGTCGATGCCGCGAAGCGGCTGGTCTATGGCACCGTCGCGGAAGAGATTCCCGACAAATCGAACGAGATCATGGATTACGCGAGCGCGCGGCCGGAGTTCGAAGCCTGGTCGGCGGAGATCGCAAAGGCCTCCGACGGCAGGAGCGTCGGCAATCTGCGCGCGATGCATGGCCATGTCGCAGCGGGCAAGCTCGAAAGCATCGCCTTCGACGACGAAGCCAGGAAGATCGAGTGCTGCGGCAAAGTGGTCGATGACGGCGAATGGAACAAGGTGCTCGAAGGCGTTTACACCGGCTTCAGCATGGGCGGGAAATATCTGCGCCGCTGGCCGGACGAGGAGAATCCGCAACTCACGCGCTATACCCCGCAGCCCGCGGAAGTCAGCCTCGTCGACAACCCCTGCATCCCGACCGCGACCTTCGAGATCGTGAAGGAAGACGGCACGACGGAATTGCGCAAGTTCAAGGACGCAAGCGCCGAACCCGTCGCGAAGGCCGGCGCGCGGCATTCGCAGGCGGATCTGGAGCGCGTGCAGGCGATGCACGACACCGCGGTCGATCTCGGCGCCACCTGTCCGCCCGCAGACGATTCGGGCGACGACAATGTCGAGGACGATGACGATGACGATGACGAAACTGCCGAGAAGTCCGCCGGGCAGGAATCCGTGTTGGCTCGCGTCGTGCACAATATCATCGACAATATCGAACGCACCTGGACGGCCATCGAAGCACAGAACGCTCGCATCGCGGCGCTCGAGTCGCAGCCGCTGCCCGGCGGACCCGTTCTGCACGGCGCGCGCACCATCTCCAAAAGCGAAGACGCAGGCGGCGCCCGCGCAATCGCCGACATCGATCCCGTCAAGGCGTTCGGCAAACATCTCGACACGCTTCCCGCCGACCAGCGCGCACGCGCACTGATGAAGTTCACCCTCGCCAATCCTCTCCCCCACGCCCCCGGCCGCTGAAGAAAAGGTTCACGCGGAGGCGCGGAGGCGCGGAGAAAAACGATTCACAATGAGGCAGTGAGGGCAGTGAGAATCTCTTGCGCGCCTTCGGCGCGCCATTTCTTCCTCACTGCCCTCACTGTCTCCCTGTGAAATTTTCTTCCGCGCCTCCGCGTCTCCGCGTGCCCCCTCCGCCCCTTCGGGGCACCTCCCCCGGAAACGGGGGAGGAAAGAACACATCCAACGAAAGGAACCACCGATGAACGTCACCCAAGAAACCATGGCGCTGATGAAGGCGGCGCTGAAGGATTCGTCCGCCGAACTCGCCAAAGCCGTCACCACCGCCCAGGGCCTGACCTTCTACGACCTGCAGGCGCCGGCGAAGAATCTCTATCCCACCATCACCAAGCTCAGGAACATGACGCCACGCGTCGGCCGTCCCGCCGGCTACGGCACCGCATGCAACTGGAAGCAGGTGTCGGGAATCACCGGCTCGGGCTTCGACGCGATGGGCTGGATTCCCGAAGGCCAGCGCTCGGCTTCGATGAGCTATGACACCGCGAATATCAGCGCGCCCTACATCACGCTCGGAGAGGAAGACTACCTGACATTCGAAGCGGAATCGGCCGCCGAAGGCTTCGAAGATCTGAACGCCACCGTCTCCATGCGCCTCTTGCAGAAAACGATGCGCAAGGAGGAGACCGGCCTGCTCGCCGGCAATTCCACTCTCGCGCTCGGCACGCCGCCCGCGCCCACCCTCACCGCGCCCGCCAATACCGCGTCGACACTGCCCTCCGGAACCTATTCCGTCATCGTCGTCGCGCTCACGCTCGAAGGCTCGCTCAACTGCAAGGGCAGCGCCGCCCTCGGCTTCACGCCGTCGCGCACCATCACCGGCATGGACGGACAGACCTACACGCTGAATGGCGGCAATTCGAACAAATCCACCAACGCCACGCAGGCCGTGACCATCAATTCGACCATGCTCGCTGCGTCGGTCCCGGCGATTCTCGGCGCCGTCGCCTATGCCTGGTTCGTCGGCACCGCGGGCTCGGAAACGCTGCAAGCGATCACCACCATCAACAGCGCGACCTTCTCCGCACCGCTGGCGTCCGGACGCCAGGCGGCGACGACCATCACCGCGGACAATTCGAACAATGGCGCGCTCGCTTTTGACGGCTATCTCGTCAATGCCTTCAAGGGCGGCTTCGTGGCGCCGCAACCGACAGGCACGGCCGGCACGGGCACGCCGCTCACCTCGTCGGGCCGCGGCTCGATCGTCGAGATCGACAATCTGCTGAAGGTGCTGTGGGACAACAACCGCATCGGGCCCACCGTGATCTTCGTCAGCTCGCAGGAACAGCAGAACATCACCAACAAGGTGCTGTCGAATGCGAGCGGGCCGCTCTTGCGCTACGATGTGAGCGCGACGCCCGGCCAGCCCTACGCGATCTCGGCTGGCGGACAGATCCGCTACTACTACAATCCCTATACCGGCGGCGGCATGGAGAGCGGTCCGGGCGGCGGGGACATGATTCCTGTCGTCGCCCATCCCGATCTCTCGCCCGGCACGATCTTCGCGCATTGCGAGAAGCTGCCGGAATGGTACCAGTCGAACGAGGTGCCCAACGTCGCCGAAGTGATTACAAGGCGCGACTATTACCGCATCGACTGGCCGCTCAGGACGCGGCGCCGTGAGTACGGCATCTACGCCGAGGAAGTGCTCGCGGTGTACGCCCCCTTCGCCCTCGGCGCGATCACCAACATCGCCAACGGGTAAGGGTACCCCTCACCCACGCTTGTGCGGTTGAACGTCCTCGCTTGTTTCCCCTCTCCCACAAGGGGAGAGGGGGCGCCGAGCGCTGATTTTCCAACGTCAATGCAGCACTCCGCACTCCCCTCTCCCCTTGTGGGAGAGGCGTGCAGGACGAGGTCTCTCTACCGCCTGAGCCTGGGTGAGGGGGAACACTGATATGTCCATTTACGATCTCTGCCGGCTCGCCGATGTGAAGGCGTGGCTTGGGCGCACCGACACAAACTCCGACGCGGTGCTCACCGCGCTGATCGCGCGCGCGAGCCGGCAGATCCTTTCCTATCTCCAACGCAGCGTGATCCTGCCGCGCACGGTTACCGAAGTCCGTGATGGCAACGGCGGACGCTTTCTGATGCTGCGGCAATGGCCCGTATTTTCGGTGACCTCTCTCGTCGTGGCCGGGCAAACCGTTCCGCCATCGCAGCCGGGCGGAACGATGCCCGGCCCCGGCTGGGTGCTCGAACCCTGGGACGGAGCGCCGCCCGGACGCGCACAGGAGATTGTGCTGCACGACTATGCGTTCGGCTATCCGGGCACCGGAAACACCCAGAACACGCAAATCGTCTATCGGGCCGGCTATCAGGTGGGCGCCGAGCCGCAGACCGTCGTCAACGCAACTGCGATCGTGAATGCGCCCTATGGCGCCTGGGCGAGCGATGTTGGCGTCTTCTATGCGGACGGTACGCCGCTCGTGGCGGTAACCGGCGCACCCGCTGTCGGGCAATACCAGCTCACGCCCGATACGCCGGGCTCTTACACCTTCAACGCCGGAGACGAGGGCGCCGTGGTGCTGATCAGCTACGGCTTCGTTCCCGCCGATCTCGCCGACGCCTGCATCGAGCTTGTCAGCGAGCGCTTCCGCTATTCCCAGCGCATCGGCGAGAAGACACACAGCCTCGGCGGCAACGAGACGGTGAGCTTCGACAATGCGCGCTTCACGTCCATCGTCGCCGCCCTGCTCCAGCCCTACCGCAACCTGCTGCCGATATGATCGCCGCACAAATCAATGCCGCGCGCGCGATGGCGAAGCTTGCCGCGCTGCCCGGCGAGGTGCGCAGCGGCGTGCGCGAGACCATGCAGGCGGAATTGCTCGAGTTGCTTGCTACGGTGCAGGCGAAATTGTCTGGCGGCGTGCTGAACGCGCGCAGCGGAAATCTGCGCGACAGCATCCAGGCGGAGATGAGCGAAGACGACAGCTCCGTCGCGGCGCGCGTCTTCAGCGACGGTTCGGTCCCTTATGCGCGCATCCAGGAGTATGGCGGGCGCATTGAAGTTCCGGAGATGGCTCCGGTGAACGCGAAGGCGCTCGCGTTCGCCTGGCACGGCAGGATGGTGTTCGCGAAACGCACGGCCGCGCACACGGTGACAATTCCCGAACGTAGCTATTTGCGTTCCTCGCTCAGCGAATTCGCAAACAGCTTCGTGGACGGCATCCGCAAGGTCGCCGCGGAGGCAGCACGATGAGCGAGCCGCAATTCGCGCGCGAGGCGATCTACTCGGCCTTGTTCACGCTTGTAGCGGGCAATTCCGCATTCCGTACCGCGACGCGGCGGATCAAGGATTATTCCGATGTCGACCAGGCGACGCAGCCAGCGCTGTTGCAGGTCGAGCTGGGCGAGAAATGGAATGCGCGCGTGGGCCTGCCGCCCGTGGTCACGCTGAGCGCGCGGCTCTTTCTCTATTGCGAAGAGAACGATCCAACCGAACCCGTCTCGACGCAGATGAACGCGCTGCTCGATGCGGTGATGGCGGCGCTCGCCCCGCCCGTCCTGCCGCACGGACCGTTTCGCCAGACACTCGGCGGGCTCGTGCAACATGCCGGAATTTCCGGCGAGATCGCAATCGCCGAAGGACTCTCCGGCCAATCCGAAGCCGTGATCCCCATCGAAATCCTCGTCAATCCCTGAACCACGAAGGTTCAAAGGAAGATTTTAACGCTGAGGACGCTGAGGATGCGCAGTGGGACGCAGAAGAATTGTTGCGCGCCATAGGCGCGCGATTCTTCCCCCGCGTCCTCTGCGTAATCCTCCGCGGCCTCCGCGTTCAATCTTCCTGTCTTTCTTGAAAGGAACCACAGATGCAACTGAACTTCGGCGTCGGGACGGCCATCGGCAAGCGCACCGACATCGCCAATGCCAAACCCTCTTTCCTCGGCGTGCTGCAGGATCTCGAGATCGACATCGCCGTCACGCTGAAGGAGCTGACGGGCCAGTACCGGATGCCGGTCGACGTGGCGCCCGCGAACATGAAGGTCACCGGCAAGGCGAAATTCGCGCGCATTCAGGGCGCTTCCGTCAACAATCTGCTGCTCGGGCAGACGGAGACGGACAGCGCCGGGATCGACATGGCGGTCGCCGAAGCGTTCAGCGTGGCCGCCTCCACGCCCTTCACCTACACGAGCGTGAACAGCGCGCGCTTCATCGAGGATCTCGGCGTGTTCTACGCGGGCGGCGCGCAGCTTCAGCCCGTCGCGTCCGCACCCACGCAGGGGCAATACAGCGTCAGTGCCGGCGTCTACACCTTCGCCGCGGCCGACGAAGGCGCGGCGATGGTCGCCTATTACAGCTACTCCTCGACGAGCCTCGTGCAACTCAGCCTCGCCAACCAGCTTATGGGCACGGGCCCGGTGTTCGAGCTCCAGGCGAAGCAGGATTATTTCGTGCAGGGCGTGGAGAAGAAGCTGATCCTCAAGCTCAATGCCTGCCGCGGCTCGAAATGGTCGCTGCCGTTCAAGAACACCGACTACACCATCCAGGATTTCGAGTTCACCGCCTTCTGCGACTCCAACAACAACTGGGGCACGTTTGCGTTCAGCGAGTAGCGCGGCACGCACATAGCGTTTGCCCCGCCCCCTCCGTCTCGCTTCGCTCGACACCTCCCCCTCGCGGGTGAGGAAAGAGCGGTGCGCGATTCACGCAATGTTTTCTTCCCCCATTTCTGGGGGAAGTGGCGCGCGCGAAGCGCGCGACGAAGGGGGCCCTTGGCCTTGAATGATCCAACCATCACCCTCACCCGGCGCCAAGATCAAATTATTCCCAACAATCACTTCGTTGGCGGATTGTCGATTAGATATGGCAGGCCGCCGTTGATGGCAGGATTCTCAGCCCAGACGGCGGAATCGAAGCCAGTCGGCAAGCCGGACTGGAACTGAGCGGTGGTCAATCCGGTAATGCCGGGATCGTCGGCGAAGTTACCGGCACCTTGGCTCAGATCTGTGACCCCGCTGGTGTCGGTATCCCAATAAGAACTCTCGAAATAGGTCACGTAACCGTTGTCATTGACGTACCCGACAAGGCCGCCCACATAGCTGCCGCCGGAAGGCGATCCCGTCGAATACACACTCGTGATTGTGCTGCCCAGAGTTACTCCGAAGAGACCGCCAACGTTTGTGCCACTTCCACCCAATACTTTACCGGTCGCGTAGGAATTCTCGATTGTTGCTTCAAATACATAGCCCACCAGTCCTCCGGCGGATGCCGGAGGGCCGCTATCGCCGCCCCAAGCTCCGACAGTGACGTTTCCAGTTGCATAACAGTCTGAAATTTCAAACTCATCGTTGCCCACTAGTCCCCCAGCATAAAAATCTACCGATGCCGTGACGGTTCCTGAAGCATGGAAATTTTCGATTAGGCTGTTGTCAGAAGCGGTTCCTACTAGTCCTCCAGCGCTACCGTATCCTCGCCCGGTATTACTATCGCCCACTACCGTAGCGCTCGAATAGGAATTGCTGATTACGCCCGTGGCTTGGCCTTGGTATCCACCGTGGCTGCCAACGAGGCCGCCGACTTCCGAGTCGAAGCGGCCGTTCGCGCGTACGAGCCCGCTCGAAAAAGAATGCGCAATCACTCCGCCATAATTGTCGCCGAGCAAAATTCCGACCTGCTGCGCTTCTTTGTTCCTCCCGGTAACGTGTGCGCCGCGAATCCTGATGTCCCGCAATTGTCCGCCGTTCACAACCCCGAAGAACCCAACGGCTCCGGCCTGGACGGTGTCAATCTTTAGTTGCGAAATCGTGTTTCCCAAGCCGTCAAAATTACCATAAAAGGTCGTGGAAATCGGAGACGATGTGTACGTACCATCGCCTTTCGCGTCATACTCACTTGCGAGTGCAAAGTTGCCCCGTGGATTGGCAGCTATGCCGCCTGCGAGCGAGGCAATATCACCAACTAGCGTGTAGGCAGCACCATTCACCACAAGACTGCTCTGCAGGTTCGCAAACGTGACGTTGCCTCTCCTTCTGAACGATAGTTCCCCGGTCTTGCCGCCGTCGTGCGTGGTCAACGTGAGTCCAGAAAGTCCCAGAATTGAGACAGGTTGGAGGACACTAACCGAGCGGCGCGCATCAAGCGTGAGAGCACCTGATGTCGCCCAGGACAAAGGAGCGAGTAAATGGATATTCAACGCCTGAACGCCAGCGCCAGTGGTCGTGACGGTGACATTGCCGGAGGCGAGCAGTGATTCGAGATCGCCCACGTTCAGGACTGCCTTCGTCGCAGTTGGCGCGCAGACGCCGCCGGAGCACGACATGTTCTGCGTCGCGGCCGATGAGATGGTCACCCTGGCGTGGGCGGGCGCCGCAGCCAAAGCGAGCGCGGCAGCAGCAGCGAGAATTCGCAAGCCGTGATGCATCGTCTTCCCCCATCAACCGGAGACGACACATTACTCCCCGGGCGGGGATTTACGAAGCGGCCCGTTCTGAAGCGGTCGGGGTACATTCGCGTCCAGCGAGTAGGATCCCCCTCCACTCGCGGAGCATGAGCGCTTGCCCCGCCCCCTCCGTCCGCGTTCCGCGGACACCTCCCCCCCACGGGGGAGAAAACCCGCCTGTCGGTTCGCACTCGATTTTCTTCCCCCACTTCTGGGGGAAGTGGCGCGCGCGTCAGCGCGCGACGAAGGGGGAGTGCCTTGACCAACGATCCGACCATCACCATCGCGGGGCGGGAATGGAGAATTCCGCCACTGGCGCCGCGGCAGAACCGTGTCGTGCTGCCGGGGCTGATGCGCCTCGGCAAAGAACCGGCGGAGCGATACGAAACGCTGCTTGATATCGTCTTCGCTGCACTGACGCGCGCGCGTCCTTCGATCACGCGCGAGGAATTCGAAGACTGGCCGATTGCGACATGGGAGCTCGTGGAGAGCATTCCCGTGATCGCGAAACAGACGGGATTGCTCCGTTCGTCCTTCGACAAGCTCAGGACGAGGGAAACGCTCATGGTTCGGCAGGCTCACCATGAGGAAAAAACCCTCGCCCTGAGCCCGTCGAAGGGCGAAGCACCCGACTGGGATGCGCTTATCGCGCAGTATGTGAACTTTCTTCCCGGCACCACGCCGGATTACTGGGAGGATGCGCTGACCGCTCCGCGGCTCGACGCGATGCAGAAGGAATGGCGCAAGCATCCGCCTCTTTCGCTGCTCGTGGCCGGCGCTCTCGGCTACCGGCCGCGTCCGCGCAATGCGGATCCGCTCGAGGAGTTGCTGCGCCTCTTCCCGAACGGAAAGCTGCGGCTGAATTGAGACTGACTCTGCGCACCCGGAGCACTGCATGACATCCGACGAAACTCCCGCGATCGTTCTCGCCGGGCGCGAATGGCCGATCCCGCGCCTGGCGCCGAAGCAGAACCGGATCGTCGTGCCGGCGCTGCTCGAATTGATTCCGCGAATCCTGGGCGCGCGCGCGCAAGCCGATGCGGCGGGGGAAACCGGACAAATCTCGCAGCTCGCACGCACCCTCGATACCGCGTTCTACGACCGGCTCGGCGATGTTGTGTTCACCGCGCTGACCCGGGCCGAGCCCGGGCTCACGCGCACCGCGTTCGACGACATGGCCATCGACACGCTCGAGCTGCTCGTTGCGGTGCGGGTCATCGCGCTGCAGGCCGGCCTGTTGAAGCAGGGTGCGCGATGAACGACGCGGTCGAGATTTCCTTCCGCACCGATCTTGCGGAACTGGAGAGCGGAGCGGCCGAAGCGGTTTCGCTGCTCCGCAACGCCGCGGCGCAAATGGCGGCAGCCTTCGTGCCGAATCCGCGCGAAGCGGACGCTGCGCAGCACATCGCCGACGAGAGAATCCGCATCGCGGAGCGCGCCTCGCGCGAGGAAATCGCGACCGCGGAAGAGAAGAACAATTTCCTCCTGCGCATGGGCGAGGAATCGCTCGACCAATGGAAGGCGCAGGCCGTCGAGCTCGAGACCGCGCGCTTTGAGATTGCGCAGGAGGGATTAAAGAAGCGCGAAGCGGCGGACGCGAACGACAAGCTCGTGTTGGCCAGGGATCAGCGCGAGGAGGAAGTGCTCGCCGCCGAGCATGCGAACAGACTCGCCCGGATCGACGAGCAATATCGGGAGAAGCAGCGGCAGATCGACCAGTCCGACCTGCAGGACTTCATCAAAACATCCGACGACCGGCTGAATGCGGCGATCGCGAAGCTCGACGTGGAATTTCGCGCCCATCAGATCGGCGCCGAACAGAAGCACACGGCCGAAATCCAGCTTACCCTCGAAACCGAGACGGAAGTGCTCAAGCGCTTCGACGTGGAGAACGCCGGGCTCGTCAAGGGCACCGATGCCTACTCCAAGGCGATGAAGGACCGCCAGGCGCTGGTCGACCAGTTCACCAAACATGTCGAGACGGCGGACAACCAGCTCGAACAGGAAGAATCCCAGAAATGGACCCAGCTCGGCCATTCCATCGAATCGAGCTTCAACTCCGCGCTCGATCAGCTGATCTTCAAGGGCGAGACCTTCCAGCAGTTCATGGGCCAAGTCGCCAAAGGCGTGCTCGAAGCCTTCCTGCACATGGGCGAGCAGATTCTCGAAAACTGGATCGAGACCCAGATCGAGCAGATGTTCCTCACCAGGGCGACGTCGTCCGCCACCGCGCTCGGCCAGATTACCGACAACGCCGCCGTTGCGGCGTCGGGAGCCGCGGCGGCGACCGCGCAGATTCCCTATGTGGGGCCCGTCCTGGCGCCCGCGGCGGCCGCGTCCACCTTCGCCGACACGATGAGCTGGGCCTCCGCGCTCGCCTTCGATGTGGGCGCCTGGGAAATCCCCGACACCATGCGGGCGATCCTGCACAAGGGCGAGATGGTGGTGCCCGAGAATTTCGCCAGCGGATTGCGGGGGAATGCGGGCGGCCTCGGCGGCGGCCAACATTTCAGCTTCGAGAACACCTTCAATCACTACGGCGGCGGCGACTGGAACGCCGAAGACCACGCCCGCGACATCGTCCGCGTGCTGAAGACCCAGCTCCGTCTGGGTGTGCGGTAAGAAAAAGGAAGGAAACTTCAACGCAGGGTACGCAGAGGATGCGCAGTGGACGCAGGGGAAAACTTGTTGCGCGCTTCGCGCGCGATCCTTCTTCACTGCGTATCCTGCGCATCCACTGCGTCCTCTGCGTTAAAAGGCAACACAGATGGCCTTGAAGATCTGGGACGGCTTCGACCATTACTCCGCCACCGCCGATTTCCTCGCCCGCTCCGGCTTCCTGCAATACGCGATGCCGGGCGTCGAGCAGCCGACACTCACCTTCGTCGCGGGCCGCGTCGGCGGCAGCGCGGTGCAGGTTTACAATCCGAGCCTGTTTCTCAATTCGCAACTCTCCGCGGTGTGGGGCGACAGGAACGTGGAAGCCTTCTACGGCTTCGCGCTCTTCATCTCCGGCGGCTCCGTCAACCTGCCGAGTTCCTTCTTCCATCGGCTGCAGGACACCGTCGCCGCCGCGCCGCAGCTGACGATCAAGTTCGACGGGCTCAACCATGCCGTGCAGATCTGGCGCGGCGATTACGGAGGAACCTCGCTCTTTCTGTCCGCCAACAATGTCTGGACCTCCGATGTGTGGAACTTCGTCGAGGTCCACGCGAAGATCGACGGCAGCGCTGGCGAACTCGAAGTTCTGATCAACGGCGTATCGGTCGCGAGCGTCTCCGGCGTAAACACCCAGGCCACCGCGAACGCCTGGTTCGACGCATCCGATTTCATCGCCCATGGTGCGAGCGACGTCTCTGGCACCGGCACCATCTGGCTCGACGACCTCTATTACTGCGACACGACAACGGGCCCGGGCACGTTTCCGGCGAACACATATCTGGGCGATTCCCGCACCGTCACGCTCTTCGCCAACGGCGAAGGCACGGTGCAATGGACGCCGCTCGCCGGCACCAACTGGAGCCAGATCGCCGAGACGGCGATGGATTCGGATGCGTCATACAACTACGCCGCTGCCGCAACCGACGAAGACCAGATCGGCTTCCAGGCGCTCTCCGCCTCGATCCCGGTGATCTTCGGCATCGAGCTCACCATCGCCGTCCGCAAGGACGACGCGGGCGCGCGCGTGCTGAAGACGGGCGTGAAGTCCGGATCGACCGTTAGTTACGGCAGCAACCATTCGTTGTCGTCGGGTTACGCCTATTTCACCGACACTTGGATCCTCGATCCCGCGACGAGCGCCAACTGGACCATCTCCGGCGTGAATGCGGTGCTCGGCCTCTACAATCTCGTCAGCTGAAGCGCTTGCTGCCCCCTCCACCGCTTCGCGGTCCCCCTTCCCCACGCTACGCGTTGGGGAGGAAAGAGCGGGGCGTGCGCGCATGATTTTCCTCCCCCACGTGTGGGTGTTTGGGACGGAGAGATCGACGAGGGGTGTTCGGGGACATCGAAGACACTTTTGAATATCCTTCAAGAGCTAATTTTCGAATGATTTTGCTG
>Ga0182024_10006412_pt1 | contig 25850 bp, 23 predicted proteins | sample P32metaG_FD_120480 | JGI IMG/M metagenome (GOLD analysis project Ga0182024, IMG submission 120480) | Permafrost microbial communities from Stordalen Mire, Sweden - P3-2 metaG (Illumina Assembly) | ecosystem: Environmental > Terrestrial > Soil > Wetlands > Permafrost | place: Sweden: Stordalen... | reverse complement strand
TCCGGCGTCGGCACCCTGGTCGCGGGCATCAACCTCGTCACCACCGTGCTGAAGATCCGCACCCGCGGCATGAGCTACCTGCGGATGCCGATGTTCTGCTGGACCACGCTTGCAACCAACCTCTTGATCGTCGCGGCCTTTCCGATCCTGACCGCGACGCTGGCGATGCTGCTGCTCGACCGCTATCTCGGCTTCCACTTCTTCACCAACGAGGCCGGCGGCAATGTGATGATGTTCATGAACCTGATCTGGGCCTGGGGCCATCCGGAGGTCTACATCCTCGTGCTTCCGGCGTTCGGCATCTTCTCGGAAGTGATCTCGACGTTTTCCGGCAAGCCGCTGTTCGGCTACCGCTCCATGGTGGCCGCGACCATGGCGATCTGCGTGCTGTCCTTCATGGTGTGGCTGCATCATTTCTTCACCATGGGCGCCGGCGCCAACGTCAACGCGATCTTCGGCATCGCGACCATGATCATCGCGGTGCCGACCGGCGTGAAGGTCTTCAACTGGCTGTTCACGATGTATGGCGGCAGGGTGCGGTTTCAGACGCCGCTGCTGTGGTCGATCGGCTTCATGGTGACCTTCATCATCGGCGGCATGACCGGCGTGCTGCTGGCGGTGCCGCCGGCCGATTTCCTGCTGCACAACAGCCTGTTCCTGGTTGCGCATTTCCACAACGTCATCATCGGCGGCGTGCTGTTCGGCGCGTTTGCCGGCTACACCTACTGGTTTCCCAAGGCGTTCGGGTTCAGGCTTCACGAAGGCCTTGGGCAGGCCGCGTTCTGGTGCTGGCTGGTCGGCTTCTACGTCGCCTTCATGCCGCTCTACGTGCTCGGCCTGCTCGGCATGACCCGGCGGATGCAGCATTATGACGTGCCGGAATGGCGTCCGTGGCTGATCGTGGCGGCGTTCGGCGCGGGACTGATCCTGTGCGGCATCGCGCTTCAGATCATCCAGTTGTTCGTCAGCATCCGCCAGCGGGCGCAACTGCGCGACCAAACCGGCGATCCCTGGAACGGCCGTTCGCTCGAATGGGCCACCGCCTCGCCGCCGCCGCCGTTCAATTTCGCGGTGCTGCCCGATATATCCGGCGTGGATGCCTATTGGGGAATCAAGCAGCGCGCGGCCGAGCAGAGCGAGCCGGATCAAAACCCCGACTATGAAGCCATCCATATCCCGCGCAATTCGCCGACCGGTTTCGTCTGCGCGTTCTTCGCCACCGTGATGGGCTTTGCATTGATCTGGCACATCTGGTGGATGGTGGCCGCGGGCGCCGTCGGCGCCTTCGCCACCTTTGTGGTGTTTGCCTGGCGCGACGAGGATGAGGAGGTCATTCCGGCCGACGAGGTCGCGCGCATCGAGCGCGGCAACCAGAGCCGGCGGCACGCGATGCCCGGCGACGGAGCAACCGCCCGATGAGTTCGGTTGCCGCCACCCCAGCCAGCGATCCCCACGCCCTGCATGGGGCCGGTCATCGCGCCGGCCTCGACGCGGGCTGGAGCGGTCCGCCGTCGAAGCGCATCATCACCGGCTACGGCTTCTGGATCTTCATCCTCAGCGACATCGTGATGTTCTCGGCCTTCTTTGCCACCTACGCCGTCCTGCACGGGCAGACGGCGGGGGGGCCGAGCGGCCACGACCTGTTCGATTTGCGCAACGTCGCGATCGAAACCGCGTTACTGCTCGCATCGAGCTTCACCTGCGGCCTTGCCAGCATCGCCGCCGACCTGCGCAGCGCGATCTGGTTCCAGCTTGCGATGGCCGTCACCTGCATCCTCGGCCTCGGCTTTCTCGGCCTCGAGGGCCACGAATTCACCGCCCTGGTCGCGCGCGGCGCCGGGCCGACACGCAGCGCCTTCCTGTCGTCGTTCTTCACGCTGGTGGGCTGCCACGGGCTGCACGTCTCGGCCGGCATCCTCTGGCTGCTGACCATGATGGCGCAGGTCTTCGCCAAGGGGTTCAGGCCGGACATTCAACGCCGCATCCTGTGTTTCGCGCTGTTCTGGCATGCGCTCGACATCATCTGGATCGCGGTATTCACCATCGTGTATTTGCTCGGGAGCGCAGCATGAGCAGCGGACATGACGAGGCCGACAGGGAATTCGATCTGGCGCCGGGTGACGAGCATGCGGAGAGTTTTTCGCAGCGGATGGTGGGCTACCTGGCCGGACTGGGGCTTGCGATTCTCTTGACGGCGACGTCCTTCTTCGTCGCCGGCACCGATCTCGTCTGGCAGCCGAGCATCCCGGTCGCGCTGGTGGTGCTGGCGATCGCGCAGATGGGCGTGCACCTGGTGTTCTTCCTGCACATCACCACCGGGCCCGACAACACCAACAACGTGCTGGCGCTGGCTTTCGGCGTCCTGATCGTGGTGCTGGTGATGGGCGGATCGCTCTGGATCATGGCGAACCTCAACCACAACATGATGCCGATGGATCAGATCATGCAGATGCAGCGCTAGATCCGTGGATCGCGCGCCGCCCGGCTCGATCGAGAGACTCTTTTCATGTAACTCATTCGTGAACGACGGCGTTGTCTTGCTCTCGAAAATGCGAGCGCGGCAGGTTTGAGCGGCCTGCATTAGCCCTTCGTCGCAAAAATTAAGGCTTCATTTGGATTTCATTAAGGCGCCATTAGGCACGCGATTCTGTTTTCCGATCGCAGGTTTGGTTCTCACCTGGTGTGACCTCTCGGTGACAGCATTTTATGCAAAAGCTGGCTATCTCCGCGCCATGGATGGAGTCGCGATGCGGCTGATCTCAAATGATCTGTTGGAGAAAATAGCAATGAAAAAGATTCTACTCGGTACTGTGGCGCTCGTCGTTTTCGGCGCGACCGTGCCTGCACTGGCGGCCGACCTCGCCCCGCGCACCTACACCAAGGCTCCGGCCTATATGGCGCCGATCTACAACTGGACCGGCTTCTACATCGGCGGTCACATCGGTGGCGCGTTCGCCGGCGACAACAGCCTGTCCGGCAACGACGGCCGCTTCCTCGGCGGTATCCAGGGCGGTGCCGACTATCAGTTCGCCACCAACTGGGTGATCGGCGTCGAGGCGCAGTACAGCTGGATGAGCAACAATAACTCCGGCGTGCTGTTCCCGGGTGGCACGCTCGTCACCTCCAACAGCAACGAGCTTGGATCGGTTACCGGCCGGCTCGGCTACTCCTTTGGTCCGGCGCTGCTCTATGCCAAGGGCGGTTATGCCTTCAAGGATGGCGACAATATCGCCGCGAGCGTCGGCGGCGTACCGGTGGCCTTCACCACCGACGGCGCCCATCGCGACGGCTACACCGTTGGCGCCGGCGTCGAATACATGTTCGCGCCGAACTGGTCCGCCAAGATCGAATACCAGTATTACAATTTCGGCAGCGGCACCTTCCTGACCGGTCCCGCCGATATCGCCGGAACCCGTTTCACCGACGACGAGCACACGGTGAAGGCTGGCCTGAACTATCGCTTCAACTGGGGTGGCCCGGTCGTCGCGCGGTACTGATCGCGATAGCGTTTTCGAGCGAAGCCGGTACCGGTTCGCGTGAATTAAACGCGTCAAACAAGAAACTAAAGCCCGGTTCTGATTCAAGCAGAACCGAACAGGCTTTATCTGATCGAGACTTCGTAAGGGTCGGCCTCGCGCCGACCCTTTTGTTTTAACTGGCCCAAAATTGCGTAAATCGCTCCAATATTCCCGATTTTATTAACCGGGTAACGCGATACTGCCGCCCGACGGCTGATCCGGGGATCAAAGTCAGGGGTGGGCGGAAGCATGGCGGCACGATCCATTATCGGCAAATCCATCGGAAGGTCCTGGAGCGCTTCCCGCATCCTTGGCCTTCTGCGTCCCCATTGGGGCGTCAAAGGCAGCCTGTTTGCCGCCTTCGCCGCCATCGCCGCCATGGCGATCGTCATCAGCGCCGGCGCCGGCATGGTGCTCGGGCATCTCGGCGAGACCATGGTCGATCTGAGCGGGCGGGACATTCCGCGCCTCGCCGCCAGCCTGCAGCTCGCCGCCGAGAGCGCAAGCCTCGCCAGCCAGGGGCCGGACCTGTTGGCATCCCGGAGCCAGGAGGCGCTGGACGAGCGCTCCAGGAAAATGAAGGAAACCCAGCAGGTCACATCGCAGAAGCTCGGCGAGATCATTGAACTCGGCGCCGACAAGACCATCATCGCGGCCCTCAGCGAAACCGTCAAAAACATCGACGACAACATCAACAGCCTCGGTTCCGCGGCGCACGAGCGGCTCGACCTCGATGCCCAGCATGAGAGGCAATATGCCGCCCTGCGCAGTGCGCAGACCGGCTTCGTCGCCGCCGCGCGACCCGCCATGATGGACGCCGAGGCCGAGACCAACGCCATCCTCGGGTCGGCGAATCCGTCCCGGGACGACGCCACGCAGGCCGCGCGGACCGTCGAGCAGCTCGCCGAGGTGATCGCCGGCGGCAATCTCGCCGCGTCCGACATGACCGCCGCCTTCTCCGCCAACAGCAGCGAGGCGCTGGAGGCAATCGAGAAGGAATTCCGCGCCGCCCAGCAGCAGGTCAAGTCGACCTTCGGCATGCTGCCCAAGAGTGCCAGCCTGGCCGCGCTGCGCGGTGCGGCGCTCAACTTGCTGGCCCTGGGCGAGGGTAAGGCCAGCGTCTTCAAGCTTCGCCAGAAGCAACTCGACGCCAAGGATTACGGCGAGCTTATCCTGCGGGAGACCGGCAAGCTCAATGTGGGTCTTGGGATCAGCGTGCAGCAACTGGTCGACGGCGTCCAGAACGAGACCAACAGCTCGACCTGGCAGACGCGCCGCGAGATTTCCTTCGCGACCCTGCTCATGCTCGGGCTCGGCGGCCTGACCCTGGTCGGGTCCGCGCTGTTCGTCTGGCTCTATGTCGGTCGCAATATCCTGCGCCGGCTCGGCAACCTGCAACGCTCGATGCAGCTTCTGTCCGACGGCGACCTTGATTCGGAAATCTATCACAGCAGCCAGCGCGACGAGGTCGCGTCGATGGCGAATGCGCTGCAGATCTTCCGCGAAAGCATGATCGAGGCGCGCGCGCTCGGCGCCGATCAGGACCGCGATCGTAGCGCCAAGGCGGAACGCACCGCGCGGATGGAGGCCCGGATCGTCGAGTTCGAGGCGACCGTCCGCGCCACCCTGGACAGCCTGCAGAAATCCGCCAACTCGATGGAGAGCACGGCGCAAAGCATGTCGGCGACCGCCGACCAGTCAAGCGCGCTGGTGAGCGCGGTGGCGTCTGCCGCCGAGGAAACCTCGGTCAACGTGCAGACGGTGTCGGCGGGGACCGAGGAATTGTCGTCATCGATCTCGGAGATCGGCCGCCAGGTGGTCACTTCGGCGCAGATCGCGCGCAAGGCGGTCGACGAAGCCGGCGCCACCGACGCCACCATGCAGGGTCTGGCCGACAATGCGAGCCGCATCAGCGTCGTGGTCGATCTGATTCAGACCATCGCCTCGCAGACCAACCTGCTTGCGCTCAATGCCACCATCGAAGCCGCGCGCGCCGGTGAAGCCGGCCGCGGCTTTGCGGTAGTCGCCTCCGAAGTCAAGAATCTCGCCAACCAGACCGCAAAGGCCACCGACGAAATTCGTTCGCAGATCGCCAGCATGCAGTCGGTAACCACATCGGCGGTGGCCGCGATCCGGAGCATCAGCAGCACCATCGGCGAGATCAACAACGTGACCACCGCGATCGCGGCCGCGGTCGAGCAGCAGGGCGCGGCCACGCGCGAGATCGCGCGCAACATCCAGCATGCGGCCGGGGGCACCAGCGAGGTTTCGAGCAATATCGTCGGGGTCAGCACCGCCTCGGCCGAAGCCGGATCGGCCGCGGTTGAGGTACTCGGCGCCTCCGGCGCGCTGCGCCGCGAAGCCGAGATGCTGCGCGCGGAAATCGACGCGTTCCTCTCCAACATCCGGGCCGCCTAGCGCCTCTCTCGCGGCGATACGCGCCAGCCCGCATCGCCATGCGCCGCAGGCTCAAGCCTGCGTCCGCAGCGCATGGATTGCCGCGGCTTTGCGGGGTCGCAAACACCCCGCGTCCCCGGCTTTTGTCGAATCGCAATTGCTTTTCGGCTGGCGCCGCGCCGATAGTGCGGCTAAGCCGGTTACGGTCAGGCTGGCGGGACGTTGCGACACCACACCATGCATTCAAAGACAGACACGGTTCAATCCTCGGTCGAGGCGCTGCGATACCCTTGGGAAAACCATCCCGGGCCGGACGAGGTCGTCGAGGTAATGCCCGGCGTGCTGTGGGTCCGGCTGAAACTGCCGTTCCGCCTCAACCATGTGAATGTCTATCTGCTCGCCGACGGCGACGGCTGGGCCATGGTGGATTCCGGATTCGGCAATGAGGAAACGATCGCCGCCTGGACCACGCTGTTCGAAGGTCCGCTGGCGCAGGTGAACATCACCCGGCTGATCGTGACCCATTCACATCCCGATCATGTCGGCCTGGCGGGATGGATTGTCGAGCGCTTCAACTGCCCGCTCTATATGTCGCAGGTGGAATATCTGCAGTCGGTCTACCACCAGAACCGTGGCACCGAGGAACGCCGCAACGCGCAACGCCTGTTCTTCCGGCGTCACGGCATGGACGAGAACCTGACCGACAAGCTGCTCGGCCGCGGCCAGGATTATCTGAAGCGGGTCTCGATCCTGCCGCCCGCCTATCGCCGCATCTCGCATGGCGACGAGATCTCGATCGGCTCGCGGCGCTTCAAGGTCATCACCGGCGGCGGCCATGCCCTCGATCAGGTGATGCTGTACTGCGCCGCCGACAAGCTGTTCCTGTCGGCCGACCAGGTGTTGAGCAAGATCTCGCCCAATGTCAGCGTATGGGCGGTCGAGCCCGATCAGAACTCGCTCGGGGAATATCTGGCGTCACTGGCGAGCCTCACCACCACGCTGTCTTACGACGTTATCGTGCTGCCGGGCCACGGCGTTCCGTTTTACGGATTGAAAACCCGCATCAAGCAATTGGCCGACCATCACGAGGAACGCTGCCGGCTGATCGCCGATGCCTGCCGGGAAACCGACAAAACATCCAAGGAACTGGTTCCCGTGGTGTTTCACAAGCATGTGCTGGACGTGCATCAGATGGGCTTCGCCGCCGGCGAGTTGATCGCCCATGTCAATTACATGCTGGTCGAGGGACGTCTGAAGGCCGAGGGAGTCGACGGCGTGCTGCGCTTCCGGACCACCTGACGCTTCGCGCAGCAATCCAACCCTTTCCGTCATTCCGGGGCGCGCCTCTTGGCGCGAACCCGGAATCTCGAGATTCCGGGTTCGATGCTTTCGCATCGCCCCGGAATGACGGCCAAAAGCTCCGTAACCCCGGATTTCGCTGCGCTCCATCCGGGCTACGGGGTTTGCCGGGCGCGGATGAAATCGCCGGCGCTCGCCGGCGCTCGCCAGCGCGTGCCGGCCGTCCTCGAGCGCCGCGTTCCATAGCGGCCACGCATGAATCATGTGGGGCCAGATTTCCAGCGTGACATCGACGTCGGCGGCACCCGCGGCGGCGGCAAACCGCGAGGCGTCGGCAAGCAAGGTCTCGGCCGACCCGACCTGGATCAGGATCGGCGGAAAGCCGTGCAGGTCGGCGAATAGCGGCGAGATCAGCGGATCCTTGCGATCGACCGTGCCGGGCACATAGGCCTCCGCCAATTCCTCGAGATAGCCCTTGTGGATCAGCGGATCGACGGCGTCCTTGGTCGCGAGCGTCGCGCCGGACATCGTGAGGTCGGTCCAGGGCGAAACCAGCCAGGCGCAGGCCGGCAGATCCTCGCCGGCGGCGCGCAGCCCGTTGATCAGCGTGATCGTGAGATTGCCGCCCGCACTATCGCCACCGACCGCGATGCGATTGGCCGGCACGCCCTGCCTGCGCAGGAAGCGCCAGGCGGTCAGCGCATCCTGATGCGCGGCCGGATAGGGGTGCTCGGGCGCGAGCCGGTAACCGATCGCCAGCGTCCGCATGCGCGCCGCGCGGCCGGCTTCCGTCACCATCCGGCGGTGACTGACAATCGAGCCGGAACAATAGCCGCCACCGTGGAAGAACATCAGGACGCGCGAGGCGTCGCTGCCGGAAGCCAGCGACCATTCGCCGCGCACGCCATCGCAATCGACGTCCTCAAGCTTCACATCGTCGGCCACCGGCCACACCGCGCCGACCTCATCGAGCCGCTGGCGCCGCTCCGACCACCCCACCGGCCGCGGCTTCGAACCCAGCAAGGTCCGGATGGCATCGATCTCGTATTGGGCCAAGGCGTGTCCTCCCGCGGCAAGAACCCACTATCAAGAACCCACCATAATGCAGACGCCGCGCCGCCCGCACCCGGCGTGTTGATCTGCGTCAAGATTCGGCCCGCGCCAGCGGCAACCCGGCCCCTCGCCCATTGGGTGAATGCGGGCCCGATTCCGGCTCGACAGCAGCTGGAAACGCTCTAAAAAGGGCCGGTGCCGCCAGGCCTCCAGCCCCCTTTGCAGGTTTTGTGATGGATTACAGCCAATTCTTCAGCGCCGCTCTCAGCCGCCTGCATGACGAACGGCGCTACCGGGTGTTCGCCGATCTCGAGCGAATTGCGGGCCGCTTCCCGCATGCGGTGTGGCATTGCCCGAAAGGGCCGCGCAATGTCGTGATCTGGTGCTCGAACGACTATCTCGGAATGGGGCAGCATCCCAAGGTGATCGGCGCCATGGTCGAGACCGCGACCCGGGTCGGAACCGGCGCCGGCGGCACCCGCAACATCGCCGGCACCCACCACCCGCTGGTGCAGCTCGAGCAGGAACTGGCCGATCTGCACGGCAAGGAAGCGGCGCTGCTGTTCACCTCGGGCTATGTCTCCAACCAGACCGGAATTGCGACCATTGCCAGGCTGATTCCGAACTGCCTGATCCTGTCGGACGCACTCAACCACAATTCGATGATCGAAGGCATCCGCCAGGCCGGTTGCGAGCGCCAGGTGTTCCGCCACAACGACATGGCGCATCTCGAAGAGCTGCTGCGCGCCGCCGGGCCGAACCGGCCCAAACTGATCGCCTGTGAAAGCCTTTATTCGATGGACGGCGACATCGCGCCGCTGGCGAAAATCTGCGATCTTGCCGAACGGTACGGCGCCATGACCTATGTCGACGAGGTCCACGCGGTCGGCATGTACGGCCCGCGCGGCGGCGGTATCGCCGAGCGCGACGGCGTCATGCACCGCATCGATGTGCTGGAAGGCACCCTCGCCAAGGCCTTCGGTTGCCTCGGCGGATATATCGCCGGCAGCGCCTCCATGATCGACGCGGTGCGTTCCTATGCGCCCGGGTTCATCTTCACCACCGCGCTGCCGCCGGCGATCTGTTCGGCCGCGACCGCCGCGATCCGGCACCTCAAGACCTCGAGCTGGGAGCGCGAGCGGCACCAGGAGCGCGCCGCCCGCGTCAAGGCGATCCTGCTCGCGGCCGGGCTGCCGGTGATCTCCAGCGACACCCACATCGTGCCGCTGTTCGTCGGCGATCCCGAACGCTGCAAACGGGCCAGCGATATCCTGCTCGAAGAGCACCATATCTACATCCAGCCGATCAACTATCCGACCGTCGCCAGGGGAACCGAACGGCTGCGGATCACGCCGTCGCCCTATCATGACGACGCGCTGATCGATCAGCTCGCCGAAGCGCTGCTGCAGGTCTGGGAACGGCTCGGCCTGCCGCTTCGCGAGAAGTCGCTCGCCGCCGAATAGCGCCGCGCCCCGCCCCCCACGACGAAATCCCGGCGCCGGACGCGGCGACGCACGGTGCTTTGCCGGCCCGATCCGGCTATACTTCGTCGATGCGACGGTGGCCCCCGCTCGATGCGGCCGCCGAAATCGCGAGGGAGTAAGCAGCGATGCTGCACGACTGGGCCGTGATCGCAGCCGCCTTCGGCTACATCGGGTTCCTGTTTTTCGTCGCCAGCCATGGCGACCGCTTCTCGCCGACCAAGCGTGGCCGCGCCAGCGCGCTGATCTATCCGCTGTCCCTGGCCATCTATTGCACGTCCTGGACGTTCTTCGGCTCGGTCGGATTCGCCACCCGCACCAGCGTGGATTTTCTCGCGATCTATATCGGCCCGATCCTGATGATCGGGTTCTGCACACCGCTGCTGCGGCGGATGATCCGGCTCGCGAAATCGCAGAACATCACCTCGATCGCCGACTTCATCGCGGCGCGCTACGGCAAGAGCCAGGCGGTGGCCGCGACCGTCGCGCTGATCGCGATCATCGGATCGGTTCCCTACATCGCGCTCCAGCTCAAGGCGGTGGCGTCCTCGCTGGAAACCATCCTCAGCGAGGACCAGGCGTTCTCCAAGATTCCGATCATCGGCGACATCGCGCTGATGGTGACGTTCGCGATGGCGGCATTCGCGGTACTGTTCGGCACCCGCCAGACCGACGCCACCGAGCATCAGCATGGCCTGATGCTGGCGGTCGCCACCGAATCGATCGTGAAGCTGGTCGCCTTCCTCGCCGCAGGCGCCTTCGTCACATTCTGGATGTTCAGTCCCGTCGAACTGGTCGAACGGGCGATGAAAACGCCGGAAGCCGTTCGCGCCATCAACTATGTGCCCTCGATCGGCAATTTCATCACCATGTTGGTGCTGTCGTTCTGCGCGATCGTGCTGCTGCCGCGCCAGTTTCACGTCAGCGTGGTGGAGAACTCCAGCGATGCCGAGGTGGGGCGGGCGCGCTGGCTGTTTCCGCTGTATCTGGTCGCCATCAACCTGTTCGTGATTCCGATCGCGCTTGCCGGCCTCGTGATCTTTCCGTTCGGCGCGGTCGACAGCGACATGTTTGTGCTGGCACTGCCGATCGAGGGCAATGCACCGCTGCTGAGCGTCGGGGTCTTTGTCGGCGGCCTGTCGGCGGCGACCGCGATGGTGATGGTGGAATGCGTCGCGCTTTCGATCATGGTCTCGAACGACATCGTCGTGCCGCTGGTGCTGCAGCGCAGCCCCGAGGCCCGCGCCGGCCAGAAGGATTTCGGCGACTTCCTGCTCGGGGTTCGCCGCCTTGCGATCTTCGCCATCATGGTGATGGCCTATTTCTATTATCGCGTGCTCGGCAACGCCCAATTGGCGTCGATCGGCCTGTTGTCCTTTGCGGCGATCGCGCAGCTCGCACCGGCGTTTTTTGGCGGCCTGTTCTGGCGGCGCGCCACCGCCCGCGGCGCCATGGGGGGCATGCTGGTCGGCATCGTCGCGTGGATCTATACCCTGTTTCTTCCGAGTTTCCTGGAAGGCAACACTGCCGGCCTGATGCTGCTGCAGCACGGTCCGTTCGGCATCGAGGCGCTGCGTCCGCAAGCGCTGTTCGGCGCCGACCTGACCCCGCTGCTGCACGGCGTGCTGTGGAGCCTGTCGCTCAACATCCTCACCTATGTCGCGCTGTCGCTCGGGCGCGAGCCGTCCTCGATCGAACGATTGCAGGCGGACCTTTTCGTGCCGAACACGCTGGCGCCGATCACGCCGACGTTCCGGCGCTGGCGCACCACGGTGACCGTGCAGGACATTCAGAATACCGTCGCGCAATATCTCGGCCCCGAGCGCGCCCGGCATTCGTTCGAGGCGTTCGCCGTCACCCATCATGCCCCTCTCGGTCCGGCCACGCCGGCCGATTTCGAGCTGCTGCAGCATGCCGAGCATCTGATCGCCTCCTCGATCGGCGCGGCGTCCTCGCGCCTGGTGATGTCGCTGTTGCTGCGCAAGCGCACCGTCTCGGCCAAGGCGGCGCTCAAGCTGCTCGACGATTCCCACGCTGCCCTGCATTTCAACCGCGAGATCCTGCAGACCGCGCTGAACCATGTGCGGCAAGGTATCGCCGTGTTCGATCCGGACCTGCAGCTGATCTGTTCGAACCGGCAATTCGCCGAGCTGCTCGCGCTGCCGCCGCACCTCGTCCAGATCGGGATCCCACTGCGCGAAATCCTTGAATTCATGGGTGCCCTCAGTTCGCCCGCCGCAAACGACGGCGCCTCCCTGCTGGAAAACCGGCTGGTCGCCTACACCACCGAGGGCGAGCCGTATCTGGAACGGCTCCCGGACCGCCACATGGTGATCGAGGTGCGCACCAACCGGATGCCGGGCGGCGGGCTGGTCATCACCTTTTCCGACGTCACGCCGAGCTTCGAGGCCGCCGAGGCGCTGGAACGCGCCAATGCGACCCTGGAGAAGCGCGTGCGCGACCGAACCGAGGAACTCACCCGGCTCAACTCGGAGCTGGCGCGGGCCAAGAGCACGGCGGAGGACGCCAACATCTCGAAGACGCGGTTTCTGGCCGCCGCCAGCCACGACATCCTGCAGCCGCTGAACGCGGCGCGGCTCTATGTGACGAGCCTCGTCGAGCGCCAAAGCGGCGGCGAGGATTCCCGGCTGGTTCAGAATATCGATGGTTCGCTGGAGGCGATCGAGGAAATCCTCGGCGCGCTACTGGATATTTCCCGGCTCGACGCCGGCGCCATGACCACGACGATCACGAGTTTCAAGGTCGGCGATTTGATGCGCTCGCTCGAGATCGAATTCGCGCCGATCGCGCGCGCCAAGGCGCTGAAGCTGACCTTCGTACCGAGTTCGCTGGCGGTGGAATCCGATCGGCTGCTGCTACGGCGGCTGCTGCAGAACCTGATCTCCAATGCCATCAAATATACGCCGCATGGCCACGTGCTGGTCGGCTGCCGCCGCCGCGGTCCGTCGCTGCAGTTCTGCATCTATGACACCGGCGTCGGCATCCCGATTCTCAAGCGCGGCGAGATCTTCAAGGAATTCCACCGGCTGGAACAGGGCGCGCGGATCGCGCGCGGCCTTGGACTGGGCCTTTCGATCGTCGAACGTCTCTCGCGCGTCCTCAACCACGGTATCGCGCTCGACTCCAATGTCAGCGGCGGCTCGTTCTTTTCGGTGACGGTGCCGACCGCGAAGGCCATCAACTACACCGCGGCGGTCACCAGCGCGACGCCGCTCTCGAGGACGCCGATGAGCGGCGCGCTGATCGTCTGCATCGAGAACGATTCGGCGATTCTCGACGGCATGAAGACGCTGCTGACCGGCTGGGACGCCGAGGTGATCGCGGTCGCCGATCCCGACGCCGCCATCGAGGCGATCGCGACGGCCCGTGGCCGGGTCACCGGCATTCTGGTTGACTATCATCTCGACCGCGGCAACGGCATCGCCGCGATCCGGGAGATTCGCCGCCGCTTCGGCGACGGCGTTCCGGCGATCCTGATCACCGCCGACCGCAGTCCGCATGTGCGGGCCGCGGCGCGCGAGGAGAACATCGCGGTGCTCAACAAGCCGGTCAAGCCGGCATCGCTGCGGGCCTTGCTCGGTCAGTGGCGCACCCAGCAGACGGTAGCGGCGGAATAGTCGGCCGGGTCTATTGCGGCGTCGGCGTGCCCTGACGCCACTGGCCGCCGGCAATCTTCGCCGCGGCGATCACCGCCTGGGTACGGCTTTCGACCCCGAGCTTCTGCAGGATGGCGGAGACATGCGCCTTGATCGTCGCCTCCGACACGCCGAGCTCGTAGGCGATCTGCTTGTTGAGCAGACCTTCCGACAGCATCATCAGCACCCTGACCTGCTGCGGGGTCAGGGTCACCAGCCGGTCGCGCAGCCTTGTCATATCCGGATCGGTCGCCGAGGTGAGATCCGTGTCCGGGGGAACCCAGACATCGCCCTCCATCACCTTCACGACGGCATCGCGCAGGGTGTCGACACCGAAGCGCTTGGGAATGAACCCCGAGGCGCCGAAATCGAGCGAGCGGCGGATCGTGCCGCCATCGTCGCTGGCGGATACGATCACCACCGGAATCGCCGGATATTGCGCCCGCAAATAGATCAGGCCGGAGAAGCCGCTGATTCCCGGCATGGTCAGGTCGAGCAGGATCAGATCGACATCGGAATCCTGCTCCAGCAGCGCGGTCAGTTCGTCGAACGATCCGGTTTCGTCAATCTTCGCGGACGTCACGACGCTGGCAACCGCCTGCCGCAACGCGTCGCGGAACAGCGGATGATCATCGGCGATGACGAGGTGGGTGCTGGCTGCGACGGTCATTTCTTCGGGCAACGGGTTACGGCAAACCAGTGACCGCTTTGCAGGGGCCTGCCAAGTGAATCTTTCCAATCCAATTGTCCTCTGGTGGGGGGTCTCATGCAAGCGTCCAAATGCTGCCCGCGACAAGGCGGTTAACCGATCCGGCTTGTGCGCTGCAACAGAGTGGGGCCTTAGCGGTTCCCGTGGTCCTTTTGCCGGGTTCCTGACGCCGTAGCCCCGACCATCAACCGGCAGCGGGTCACCCGCCGGCCGGCTGCCGCGCTACGCGGTCGCACCAATAAACTGCAGCGCGACCTCGCGCCGATGCGGGTGCGCCCGATGCTCGATCAGATAGATCGCCTGCCAGGTTCCGAGCGCGAGCTCGCCCTCCAGAACGGGGATCTGCAGCGAGGTCGCCGTCAGCATGGTCTTGACATGCGCCGGCATGTCGTCGGGCCCTTCGGCATCGTGCGTCCACCCGGCGCCATCGGGGGCAACCCGGTCGAGCGCCGTCATCAAATCCGCCAGCACCGAAGGGTCGGCGTTTTCCTGGATCGTCAGCGACGCCGAGGTGTGGCGGATGAACAGCGTCACCGCGCCCGCCCGGGCATGCGCCTCCTGCACAAAGGCCACCACCTCGGCGGTGAGATCGGTAAAGCCGGCACCGCGCGTCTGGATCGTCAGGAGCGACGTCACCAGCGTGTCGGCACGAGCCGTTGAAAGTGTCCCGCGCGACGATGTCCTGGGTGAAGGCATGCACGTCTCTCCATCGGTCGCGCCGGCAATGCCGGCAGCACCAGCAAAAATACCGGCGGCGTCAGATCCTGCCGGCGACGTCCTTCTGCATGCGGTTGGCGAGGTCGACCAGCCGCTGCCAGGCCTGGCCCAGAAACGTCATCATGCGATCGAGGTCGCGATCGCTGGGCAGCGGAATTTCGATCTTGCGCTCGCCGTCGGCCGCCTTCGGTTCGGGTTGTTTCAGCGAGTCCGACTTCGGCAGCGGTTCGTCGATCTTGCCGGTGACCGTCGGTTCGCGCGCCGCGAGTTCGGTCTTGAGCCTTTCGTTGTCGGCCTCCAGCCGGCCGATTTCCGCGTCGAGCGCGGCGCGCTCGTCGGGCACCGCATAGCAGGCCCAGCCGTTGCCGCTGTTGGTGCAGGTCGACACGGCGCCGGTCCGGGTGTCAAGCCTGATGACGCCGTCGGTCACCGGCGACAGCGCATAGCGGCCGTTCTCGGTGTCCGGCATCGAATCGGCATCGGTGGCGCCGATGCCGCCGAGGCAGACCAGCGCGGCGGCGGCCGCAATGGCGGTGGAGAATTTCGAAGGCGATGTCGCTGTCATCATGGGATTGCTCCGCCTCAAAAACGATACGGCGCGCGGCCGGATTTCAACGCGTCCGCGAGCAATTCGATCCGGTCCTGTCCCCAGAATACCTCGCCGTCGAGCACATAGACCGGCGATCCGAACACATCGGCCGCCAGCGCGTCCTGGCGGTTCTGCTCATAGGCCGCGCCGATCTCTTCGGATCCCGCGCGCTCCACCAGCTGCTTTCCGGGCAGCCCGGTATCGTCGGCCAATTGTGCCAGCGTTGCCGGATCGGCGAGATTGAGCTGATCTTCCCACACCGCCGCATAGGCGCGGCGCAGAAACCGATCGGGATCGCGGCCGGCCTCGATCGCCGCGATCACGACGCCGTCAGCCAGCCGGGCGTTGAACGGCCAGTTCGCCGGCTGCAGATGGAATTTCAGGCCGCGCTTGGCGCGCCAGCGCTGCAGCTCGACCATGCGGTAGCGCTGGCGCACCGGATGGCGCTTGAGCAGCGGCAGCCCTCCGGTCTCGGAAAACAGGTCGACCAGCACCACCGGCTTGTGATTCACCTTGAGGCCGTGCGCCGCGGCGACCTCGGTGAACAATCGATGTCCGATATAGGCCCACGGAGACTGAAGCGAAAAATAGTAATCGACCTGGCGCGGCATGCGGACTCCACGGCAATAGGGTGTTCGGCTATCCCAACAGACCCGTCGGGACGGCGCAAGATCGATCCTCGCAGGGCCAGGCGACCGATCGGCGACGAACAGGATGCCGATCTTGAACGGATCGCTGTTGGGTATCGCAGTGGCCAGGAAAAAAACCGACACACGGCATGGCGACGATCGGCACCGCGGGCAGCCAAATGCCGCCAGCAGTCGGGTCGGCAAGCACAAGGCCCGGCAGGATATGCATAAAGTCCTATAATCAATCAGTTATGCATCTGACAGGCGTTGCCGGAAAACCGCGATCCGGCCCGGCGTCGCCGTGCGGCCGCTATTGCGCTGCGGCGGCAGTTCGGCACGGGTTGGGGGATTGCGGAATAAACCTAACCAAATCAACATGCTAACTGGTTACGGCGCAATCTTGACTTGGTTGGAGGCGGTAAGTATGGTCCGCGCGGCTTTTGAGGGTGACGGGGCGTCATTTCCATCCACGCGGCAGCGTTTCGGGTCTCCACAGCATGGCTGAAGGCGCGGACGGCGGCGGAAACGGAAATCACGATCAATCGTCCTCTGACGAAGCTGCGCTTTCCGCAAGGCTCGGAAATCTGAATCACCGGTTGTCCGAAATTCGGGGCAGCCGCAAAATCAGGACTGACCAACCCGGAACTGAAGGCGGAGACGGAGCTGCCAGAGCCTCGGCGATGGCGCGCGGTTTCCGGCTCTCTTCGGAGTTGATCGCCGGCGTTGTCGTCGGCGCGGCGATCGGCTGGGGGATCGACCACCTGCTGTCGACCTCGCCGTGGGGGCTCATCGTGTTTGTCCTGCTCGGCTTTGTCGCCGGCGTGGTCAACGTGGTGAGATCGGCAGGCGTGGCTCCGGACCGCACCGGCCGTTGAGACGGAACGCCGGACCGATTTGATTGCAGAGCGCCGGCGTGGCCGGCGGACCAAGAGATGCGCGGATGATTGATCCGATCGAACAGTTCAACATCGAAAAGATCTTCACGATCGGCCACATCGGCAATCAGCAGATCGCGTTCACCAATTCGTCCGCCTACATGTTCGGGTCGGTGGCGCTGATTTCGCTGCTGATGATCGGCGGCGTCGCCGGACGGCAGATGGTGCCGGGACGCATCCAGTCGATGGCCGAACTCAGCTACGAATTCGTGGCCAACACCATCCGATCGACGGCCGGCAAGGAGGGAATGAAGTTCTTTCCGTTCGTGTTTTCGATCTTCATGCTGCTGACCGTTTCCAACATGCTCGGCGTCATTCCCTACTCCTTCACGATTTCCAGCCACATCATTGTTACGGCGGCGCTGGCAGTGCTGGTTTTCCTGACCGTGCTGGTCTACGGCTTCTACAAGAACGGCCTGAAATTCTTCAAGCTGTTCGTGCCGTCGGGCATTCCGATCTTCATCCTGCCGCTGGTGGTGTTCATCGAGGTGTTCTCGTTCTTCCTGCGGCCGATCTCGCATTCGGTGCGGCTGTTCGCGAACATGCTCGCCGGCCACATCGCGCTTACGGTGTTTGCGAGCTTCATTCCGGTGCTGGCAGGCCTCGGCATTGCCGGTTACTTCGGTGCCGTGTTGCCGCTCGGCATGGTGATCGCGCTCACCGCGCTCGAGCTGCTGGTCGCCTTCCTGCAGGCCTACGTCTTCACCATCCTCACTTGCATCTATATCAACGACGCTATCCATCCGGGCCACTGATCCGGCCCGTTTCACCAAACCTCAACAAGGAGTTGTTTTCATGGATCCGATTGCCGCGAAGTACATTGGCGCTGGTATTGCCTGCATTGGCATGGGTGGCGCCGGCGCCGGCGTGGGCATCATCTTCGGCAACTATCTTGCCGCCGCGGTGCGCAATCCTTCGGCCGCGCAGGGCCAGTTCGGCAACCTGATTTTCGGCTTCGCCGTGACCGAAGCGCTCGGCATCTTCTCGCTGCTGATCGCGCTCCTGCTGTTGTTCGCGCTCTGATCATTGCCCGCGCCGGTTCCCGCGCGGAACATGCGCCAAGCCGAACAGGAGAAGCCGGTGGCTGAAAGTCATGGCGAGGCCGGGGGCACCACGACCGCTCACACCGAAGCCGATGCCAGCAAGCACGCGTTTCCGCCGTTCCAGAAGGACACCTTTGCGTCGCAACTGGTGTCGCTGGCGATTGCGTTCGTCGCGCTTTATCTGATCGTCTCGCGAATTGCGCTGCCGCGCGTCGGCGGCGTGCTCGACGAGCGCCAGAACGCGCTCGACGGCGACCTGGCCGCGGCCGAGCGGCTGAAGAACGAGTCCGACGGCGCGCTGAAGGCCTATGAAAGCGAACTGGCGGCGGCGCGCTCCCGGGCCCAGGCGATCGGCGCGGAGACCCGGGAGAAGCTCAACGCGGCCTCCGACGCCGAGCGCAAGACGCTGGAAGGGCAGCTCGCGCAAAAGCTCGCCGAGGCCGAAAAGATCATTGCCGCGACGCGCGAGACGGCGATGGGCAATGTCCGCGGCATTGCCGCGGATGCGGCTGCCGCCATCGTGCAGCGGCTGACCGGCCTGCTGCCCGACGGCAAGACGGTGGAAAGCGCCGTCGACGCCTCCTTGAAGGGATAAGTCCGATGTTCGCCGAACCGGAATTCTGGGTCGCCGTCGCCTTCGTCATCCTGATGGGCGTGTTCGCCTATTTCGGCATCCACCGCACGGTGCTGACGACGCTCGATCACCGCCGCGACCGTATCAAGGCGGAACTCGACGACGCGCGCCGCCTCAAGGACGAGGCCGCGAAGCTGCTCGCGGAATACAAGGCCCGTCACGCCAGCGCGGAGCGCGAAGCCCAGGATATCGTCGAGAGCGCCAAGGCCGAAGCGGAACGCATCGCGTCGGAAGCCAAGACCAAGATGGAAGATTTCGTCGCCCGGCGCACCAAGACCGCCGAGGGCAAGATCGCGCTCGCCGAAGCCCAGGCCATTGCCGATGTGCGTTCAGCGGCGGCCAATGCCGCGGTTGCCGCCGCGTCCTCGATCCTGTCGCAGTCGGTGAAAGGCCAGGTCGCCGACGACCTGCTCGCCAAGGGCATCGCGGAAGTTCGCGAAAAGCTCAACTGACCGCGTGTCATGCCCGCGACCTGCTGTCGCGGGCGGCAATGACCGCTTCGAGATCTGCCGCCTACTTCTTCCTGCGTTTCGCCTTCGGCTCCGGCGTCAGCGCCTGCGGATCGAAGCCGATGTAGAAAATGTAGGCGTCGCCGGCCGCGGCCGTCGGGGCCGGATACACCATATCTTCGGCAACCAGGCTGAACGGCGCGCTGCCTTCTTCATTCATCGCCACCGTGGTGCGGTAGACCTTGGTCGCGATGGTCTTCTCCTGCACCCCACCCTGCACCACTGCGACACGCAGCGGGACTTCGACGCTCGGTGGACTTCCCGCCGGACCGGCAATGACGCGTCCCATAATGCCGATACGCGCCGTGATCTGGCCGTTGTTCAGCGTGCAATCGCGCGCGGTGCGGGTGATGATCGCCTGGTAGCGCACGTCGTTGCCGACGGGCTCCTTGCCCGGCGCCGCCACCGTATAGGTGGAAGCTCCGGCGCGAATGTTGACCGGCGGGCAGGTCAACTCGCTCTCCGCCGCCGGCGGTGGCGCGGCCTCGCCCACCGCCTGCGATTTCGAGCCGAACAACTGGCTGAAGCGGTCCCCGATCGAGGGACCGGAACTCGACGAGCTGCCGAGCGTGCTGCCGCCGCCGCACCCGGACAGCACAATGCCTGCCACGGCGAGCATCCACGCGACGCGCAGACGGGCCGCCGGCGCGGCGCTCGCCGCGTGCATCCAACCGTTACGCTTCATCCCAAGGTCCCCAAGATTATCAATAATTTGCGGCACCCCTGACGGCGGCGCAGGCCGGCCGCCTTATAGCAGGGCAATGGCGGCGAACCCAAGGCGCCGGAATACGACCCTAGCCGCGAAAATCCTCGTGCAGCAGCCCGAACAGCAGGTGGTCCTGCCAGACGCCGTTGATGCAGAGATAGCGCCGCGCCATTCCCTCGCGGCTGAAGCCGCACTTCTCCAGCACCCGGATCGACGGCGCGTTGGAAGGGATGCAGGCGGCTTCGATACGGTGCAGATTGAGTTCGCCGAACAGCGACGGCAGCAGGACCCGCAACGACGCCGTCATGTAGCCGCGATGGGCATGAGGTTGGCCGACCCAGTATCCGATCGTGCCGGCCTGCACGATGCCGCGGCGGACATTCGCCACCGTGACACCGCCGATCATTGCACCATCGGACTCCCGGAACACCAGAAACGGATAGGATCGGTCGGAGGCGATATCTTCGGCATAGCGGCGCAGCCGCCGTCGAAAGCCCGAACGGGTCAGGTCGTCGGACGGCCAGATCGGCTCCCACGGCGTCAGGTAATTCCGGCTCGATTCGCGCAAATGCGACCATTGCAGGAAATCCGACATTTGCGGTGCCCGCAGCTGCAGGCCGAGGCCGCGCGGCGCGAGGGCGGCCGATCCGCTGGATGGCAGGCGAAACAGCGCCATGGGCGATACTCCCCGGTGTCCGAACCTCGTCGCCGCAAGACGGCCCTGAAGACAGGCGCGCCGTTCCGGCGAAGGCGTCATCTCGGCGAAGGCGCGGCCTAGTGAAGACGTGCCTTGGCCTTTGACCTGGTCAATCCTTCCGCAAAAGCCACCGCCGTGTCCAGACCCCTGCCGCTGCCAAGCGCGACCACCGCCGGCCGGCTGCGCGACAACAGGGCGCGCGCGGCGTTGCGGGTCGATTCCACGCTCACGGCATCGATCCGGGTCACCAGTTCCTCCACCGTCAGCGGCCGCCCATAGGCAAGGACGTGGCGCGCCAGCTGCTCGGCCCGCGAGCTGCAGCTTTCCAGCGCCATCAGCAGGCCCGCCTTCATCTGCGCCTTGGCGCGGGCGACTTCGGCCTCGGTCAGGGTTTCGACCGCATCGTTGATGACGTCGACGATCACTTCCATCATCTCCGGCGCATCGCCCGGGTCGGTGCCGGTGTAGAGCCCGAAGAAGCCGGTGTCGGCGTATGGCGCATGGAACGTGTAGATCGAGTAACACAGTCCGCGCTTTTCCCGCACCTCCTGGAACAGCCGCGACGACATCCCGCCGCCGAGCGTGTTGGTGAAGACCTGCAGCGAGAACAGCGACAGATCGATCTGCGGCACCCCCTCGAGCGCCAGCGTCAGATGCGCCTGCTCGAGTTCGCGGTGCACCACGCGGGAGCCGCCCTTGCCGAACATCGCCGGCTGCGGCTTCGGCGCCGCCGCCGCATCGAAACTCGCGAATCGCTGCGTCACTTCCTCGACAACGCGCCGGTGGTCGACGGCGCCCGCCGCCGCCACCACCATGTCCGGGCCGCGATAATGCGTTGCAAGATAGCCGCGCAGCGTATCGCGGTCGAAACCCTTCAGGGTCTTGGCGGTGCCGAGCAAAGAGCGCCCCATCGGCTGATCCGGGTAACACAGCTCGTTGAGATGTTCGAACACCACGTCGTCGGGCGTATCCTGCGCAGCGCCGATCTCCTGCACGATCACGCTCTTTTCGCGCTCGAGCTCGTCCGGCACGAACGACGGATTGGCGAGGATGTCGGACAGCACGTCGAGCGCCAGCGGCACATCGGCTTTCATCACCCGGGCGTAATAGGCCGTGGTTTCGGTCGAGGTGCCAGCGTTGAGATCGCCGCCGACGGCCTCGATTTCCTCGACGATTTCCCGCGAGCTGCGCCGCGCGGTGCCCTTGAAGGCCATATGTTCGAGCAAATGCGAGATGCCATGCTCGTTGGGCTTCTCGTCGCGGCCGCCGACGCCGGCCCACACCCCGAGCGCCGCGGTTTCCAGATGCGGCATGGTGTCGGTGATGACGGTCAGGCCGGAAGCAAGCTTGGTGATATCGACGCTCATCCGGCAACTCCTTGCTTCGCGGCGCGGCTGACCGACAGCACGAACCGTTCGACCTCGGCCTCATCGTTGTTCATGACCGTGATGTGCTCGGGCCTGGTCATCAGGCCTTCGAGCCAGGCCGGCAACTCCGGGCGCACGCCGCAGGCGGCGGCCACCGCATCGGGAAATTTCGCGGCATGCGCGGTCGACAGCACAATGTTCGGAATCTTCGAATCCGGCGCATCGCGATCCGCGACCGCCAGCGCCACCGCCGTATGCGGGTCGACGAGATCGCCGGCCTCGCGCCAGGCAGCACGGATCGCCGCGCTGGTCTCGGTCTCGTCGGCGCGTCCGGCATCGAATTCCGCGCGGATCGCCGCCAGCACCGCACCGGGCAGCACAAAGCGGCCGGACTGCTGCAGCGACGCCATCAGCCTGCGGACGAGGACGGCGTCGCGGCCGCTCGCCTCGAACAACAGCCGCTCGAAATTCGACGAGACCTGGATGTCCATCGACGGCGAAGCCGACGCATGTACCTCGCGCACCTCGTAGATGCCGGTCTTCAGCGTCCGCGGCAGAATGTCGTTGAGGTTGGCGGCGATCCGCAGCCAGCGGACCGGCAAGCCCATCCGCTTGGCAACGAAGCCTGCGAAGATGTCGCCGAAATTTCCGGTCGGCACGGTGAAATCCACCGTTCGCGTGGGCGCACCGAGCGCGACCGCGGCGGTGAAATAATACACCACCTGGGCGACGATGCGCGCCCAGTTGATCGAATTGACGCCCGACAGCGAGACCGCGTCGCGAAAGCTGTGATGGTTGAACAGCGCCTTCACGATCGCCTGGCAATCGTCGAAGGTGCCTTCGACGGCCAGCGCGTGCACGTTGCCGGCGCCCGTGGTCGTCATCATCCGGCGCTGCACGTCGGAGATGCGGCCGTGCGGAAACAGCACGATCAGGTCGACATTGTCGCGACCGGCAAACGCATCGACCGCGGCGCCGCCGGTATCGCCCGAGGTCGCGACCACGATGGTGGTGCGTCGCGCGCGTTGCGCCAGCACGTGATCCATCAGCCGCGCGATCAGCTGCATCGCCACGTCCTTGAACGCCAGCGTCGGGCCGTGAAACAGCTCCAGCACGAATTGACTGGGGCTGATCTGGTTGAGCGGAACCACGGCGGGATGGCGGAAGGTGGCATAGGCCTCGTTGGCCATGCGGCCGAGATCGGCATCCGAAATCTCGCCGCCGACAAACGGGCGGATCACCTCGACCGCGACTTCCCAATAGGGCCGGCCGAAAAATCCCGCGATTGCTTCCGGCGCGAGCTGCGGCCATGCTTCAGGCACGTAGAGGCCGCCATCGCGGGCAAGCCCGGCCAGCATCACGTCACAGAAACCCAGCGCGGGGGCTTCCCCCCGGGTCGAAACATACCGCGTCAAACCGCCCTCCAAAGGCCCGAGCTTTCCGCTAAGCCTTTGATATAAAGAGATGATCTATCTTTTCCCGCAGCAAAGTGGTGCGGCACCATAGAAGATCGAAGCGGCGATGGGTAGCCCGTCGGGGGGTGCCAGCCAGCCACGCGCATCGAAGATCGGGGATGGTGCCTTCAATACGAAGCCGACCAAACCCGCTACTTGTACGGGATTTTCAAATCAGACACACTTTCCGCGGGAATTGATTGCGATCACTCTGTGATGCCCGTCTGGCGTATTGTTTGCTTCGGGAAGTGCCGGTGCCACCCTCCGCGAGTGAAATCCTTGAAGGATACGGGGTCTTCCGCGCGAATACGCGGGTCTATCACACCTACGTCCGCAGCTCGGCTGGGGATGATTGGGGTTGCCACGGCGGGTCTACAGGCGGCCAACTGTTGTGCGCCGGCCATGGCAGCATTTGAGTCGCTCATTGCATTGACGGCAAGGACGACGCGGGCGTCTTCTACATGCAAACCGGCGTCTGTCATCAAATCGCTAACCGCATATTGTCTCCGGCCGGTGTCACTATACCCGTCCATCATCCGCAGGTCAGGTTTTCTCACCTTGCTTGGGGCCAATTTGGACGTAATTATTCATGGGTTACGCCGACGCATCGTTGGCCAGATCGAAAACAGCGATGCCAAGCCATGCTCCCGGGAGCCACGTCTCAGGGAGTTCTAGTTCTGCGGATTATTCAAGCGGGGTTCGTGGCTCCATGACCCAAGGGCTTTCAGGTGCCGATCTTCCAGACTATCGATCCGAGATCTCCTCGCTGATCCGGGCTGGACTTGGACATCCGGTCGACGAGGAGACGCTCTCGGCTCTTGCGATGATGCAAGAGCACTTGCAAACCAGACTTGGTGAACTCGGCGCTCTGCTCAGGGAGCACAAAATATCGCCTAAGCGCTACGTTGATGAATTAGATCGCACACTGCTTGAAGCGTCCTCGACGGGGGAGAAATTGATGGGCGCCGAGGATTTCCATAAAGTCTTCGGGGAATTGCGTGCCGACCAATTGGGGGATGTTTCTTTGTTTCTGGAGCGGAATAACGGACCGTACAAAGCGCTCTAACCAAGCGCTCAATTGCTATCAAACGGTGAGCCGCATTTGACCCGCCGCCGCCATCGGTTCTTTCCCGGCGGCATCGCAGGAATCGGCGCGGCACGAGACCGGCGAGCAAGGGACCAGTTGAAATGTCACGATCGAGTGGACCCACTACCGGGTCGTTGCGCCCGCAGCCACGCCCCGAATGCGATTGCGACGGCGCCGGCGAGCGTGAACCAGGTGATGGCATATTGCATGTGGTCGTCCCGCAGGTCGACCTCGAGCGGCCCGGGTTTCGGGATGCCGCTGGCCGGCCCCGGCGTCTCCAGATCGATGTAGAACGGCGCGACCTGGCCTCCGCCGCCCCAATCTAGCGCCGCTGCCATCGCCAGATGATCCCGGGTAAACTACAGCCGCCGGGCGGGATTTTGCTGTGGCGTAAGCAAGCCGGCGGCCTCCGGAAAGCGGATGTAGCCGGTTAACGTCAGCGGCGCATCGGTCAGCAACGGCGCCACCGCGCGATCCTGTTGTGCGCGATCCTGCATGGTGTTCGGCACGAAGCCCGCATTGATGACGACGGTCTCGCCGCTCGGCAGCCGCGCCGGCAGGAAGGCCCAGGTGCCGGGACCCGAAATATCTGCGCGCACCGCCGAACCGGAACTGTAGACCATGGCGTCCGGAAGCCGCTGATAGGTCGCGGTAAAACGGACCCGGCGGAATTCGTCGCCGGCCGGCGTCAGGCCGCGCCATTGCGACGGCGGCGACAACGATTGAGGCGGCGCGGCGAGCCGTTCGGTCAGGGCCACGATCAGGGCATGTTTCTCGACCCGGCGTTGCAACTGCCAGATCCCGAGGCCGACGAACAATGCCAGCATCAGCAGCGTGAACACGGCAAAGCCGGCGACGGAGCGCCTAGTTGCGGAGAGCTGGATCATTTCGGCTCGCGGTCGATCAGCCGGCCTTCCGCGGCCTTGTGATGGAACTGCAGCGCGATCAGCAGCGATTTCATGGCGCGCAACGGCAGCAGCGTGGTGGCAAGAATGAGCGGCAACCAGAGCACCGCGTGCAGCCAGAACGGCGGCTGGTATTTCACCTCCACGATCAGAGCGCAGGCGACGACAATGGCGCCGGCGATCATGATGATGAAGATCGCAGGACCGTCGCCGCTGTCGATAAAGGCATAGTCGAGCCCGCAGGCTTCACAGTTCGGCCGCAGCGTCAGGAAACCCGCATACAGCCTGCCCTGGCCGCAGCGCGGACATCGGCAAGCGATGCCGCGCATCGCGCTCTGAGCCATCGTCGGTGAATTGTCGCCCGGCATGAGTTGTTCTTTCGCACCTCGCCCAACGAAAAAGGGCGGCCCCACGGCCGCCCCTTGTAGCACGCAAGTCAAGCAATCAGTGCGCGCCGTGCGCCAT
>Ga0182024_10006411_pt1 | contig 25851 bp, 23 predicted proteins | sample P32metaG_FD_120480 | JGI IMG/M metagenome (GOLD analysis project Ga0182024, IMG submission 120480) | Permafrost microbial communities from Stordalen Mire, Sweden - P3-2 metaG (Illumina Assembly) | ecosystem: Environmental > Terrestrial > Soil > Wetlands > Permafrost | place: Sweden: Stordalen... | reverse complement strand
TCCTCGGGCTCCTGCGTGCGCTTGATCGCCTGCAGCTCGCGGGTGAACTCGAACCATCCGAGCTCGCCCTGCGGGCCGGCGAGCGTTCCCTGCGTGCGGGTCAGGCTCGGCGCGATCGAGTTGACCGTCACGCCCGAGTCGCCGACCTCGGTCGCGAGTGCGCGGACGAATCCGATCACCGCCCCCTTGCTCGTCGTGTAGGCAGCGAAGCGCGGCGTGCCGGTATGGAAGACCGTCGAGCTGATCGCGATGAATCGGCCCCATCCACGCTCGACCATTCCGGGCACGAAGGCCTGCGCGAGATGAAACAGCGAGTCGACGTTCGTCGACATGACGCGGCGCCAGTCATCCCACGAGGTCTCCGAAAGATTGGCGACCGGATAGATCCCGGCGCATGCGAGCAGCACGTCGCAGCGTCCGAAGCGCTCGAGCACCTGGTCGGCGAAGGCGGCAACGGACTCACCCGAGGAGATGTCACAGTGGACCACGAGGCATTCACCGCCGCCCTCGCGGATCAGCGACTCGGTTTGGTCGGCCGACGCGATGTCGGCGATAGCGACGCGGTGGCCGTCGCGGGCCAGGCGAGCGGCGCATGCCTGCCCGATGCCGGCCCCGCCGCCGGTGACGACTGCCACGCGGCCGCTGCTGTCTCGACTCATCCGCTCCTCCATCGGTTGTGCGCCGAGCCTGGCGCTCGCACCGGCGTCAGGGGCCGGCGGAGCGGCCGGCGCGTTGACATCGGCTGGGCACGATTGTAGGTTCCGATGATCTGGCGCGCGCGCTGCCGGGCCGGCACGGATGTCGCCCGCCGCGCAAGGATCGCGCGGCCGCTGTCACCGGCTCCGAGGAGATACGCGTGGGGACGCACACCGACATCAAGGCGTGGCCGATCCTCGTGGACGGCAAGTTCCGCGCCGCGCGCAGCGGCGAGACGATCGACGTCATCAACCCCGCCACCGGCGAGGTCGTCGGGACCGTTCCGCGTGGCGGCGCCGAGGACATCGACGACGCCGTCGCGGCAGCCCGCCGCGCGTTCGAAACCTGGAGGCACACCAACCCGCTCGAGCGCGCGAAGCGCGTGCTGGCGCTCGCCGAGCTGATCCTCGAGCACGCAGAGGAGCTCGCGCTGCTCGATGTCGTCGAGAACGGCAGTCCGATCCGCGAGATGCGCGGCGATGCGGAGAAGGCCGTCGCACAGTTGCGCTACTTCGCCGGGCTGGCGCTCCAGCTGCGCGGCGAGACGATCCCGGGCGACCCGCGTCGCGTGAACTACACGCTGATGCAGCCATTCGGCGTCGTCGGCCGCATCGTCCCGTTCAACCATCCGCTGATGTTCGCGGCAGGCAAGACCGTCGCGCCGCTGATCGCCGGCAACACCGTCGTCGTCAAGCCCTCCGAGCACACCTCCACCTCGGCGCTGCGACTGGGCGAGCTGGCCAGCGAGGTGTTTCCCGCGGGAGTGTTCAACGTGGTCAGCGGCTACGGCGACGAGGCCGGTGACGCGCTGGTGACCCATCGCGAGGTCCGCCGCCTGGCCTTCACGGGCTCGGCCGAGATCGGCCGCACGATCCAGCAGCGTGCTGCCACGCACGTCGTCAAGACCGTCACGCTCGAGCTCGGCGGCAAGAACCCGATCGTCGTGTTCGAGGACGCCGACGTCGACGCCGCGATCGACGGAGCGCTGCGCGGCATGGCCTTCACCTGGCAGGGACAGTCGTGCGGCTCGACGTCGCGGCTGCTCGTGCACCGCTCGCAGCATCACGAGTTCGTCGCGCGCCTGGGCGAGCGGATGGACGCACTGCGCTGCGGGCCACCGCAGGAGGAGACGACCGACACCGGCGCGATCGTGCACCGCCGCCAATACGAGAAGGTGCTTGGCTACCTGCAGCTGGGGCGCGACGAGGGTGCACGCGTGGTCGCCGGCGGCGGACCGCCGGACGATCCGGAGCTCGCCGCCGGGATGTTCGTGCGCCCGACGCTGTTCGACGACGTGCGGCCGGATTCGCGGCTCGCCCAGGAGGAGATCTTCGGGCCGGTCCTCGCGGCGATGGCGTTCGAGCACTACGACGAGGCGCTCGCGATCGCCAACAGCGTCTCGCTCGGCCTGACGGCCAGCGTGTATACGAGCGACCTCGCCACGGCCCACCGCTTCGCCCGCGATATCGAGGCCGGCTACGTCTGGGTCAACGACGCGCAGATGCACTTCCCCGGCGCCGCCTACGGAGGCTTCAAGGACTCCGGGGTCGGCCGCGAGGAGGGCGTCGAGGAGCTCGTCTCCTACGCCCAGATCAAGAACGTCAACGTGAACTTCGGCTGAGGAGCTCAGCCGAAGTTCGGCAGCGGTCCGCGCACCCCGGCCTCGATCAGCCGCGGCAGCAGCAGGCGCTCCATCTGATCGAGCCCCTCGTCGTAGTTGACGAACGAGATCGCGATGCCGTCCGCGCCCGCCGCGTGCAGGTCGATCAGCTGCTGGGTGACCTGGTCCGGTGAGCCCACCATCGGGATGCCCCAGAACCCCGCGACCATCCCCTCGAGCAGCTTGCGCTCGTCGGCGGTCCAGTCAGTGCTCTGCGAATGCACCTTGCTGATGCCGGTGACGTTCGCCGCGCCCTGGAAGTCCGCGACCTGGCGGTGGACGTAGTCGTAGTACTCCTCGGCCTCCTGCTGGGTGTCGCGGCAGACGATATGACCGCGGCCGAAGACGCGGATCTCGCGCCTGAACCGCTCCCTCGCGAGCGCCTTGATCTCGGCGATCTGCTGCGGGGCGGTCGTGGCGTTGGTCAGCCCGGCGAAGATCAGATCGCTGTGCTTGGCCGCGAACGTGCGCCCGGCCGGGCTCGTGCCCGCGTTCATGATCACCGGATAGGGCTTCTGCAGCGGCTTGGGTTCCATGAACGCGGCGGGCACGTCGAAGTAGCGGCCGTGGAAGTCCTGCTCACCCTCAACGGTCCAGAGCGCCTTGAGCACCTGCGTCCACTCATCGGCGACCTCGTAACGCTCGTCGTGCTCCTTCTGCGCGAGGCCGAACATCGCCAGCTCCTGCGCGTACCAGCCGGCGACGATGTTCAGGCCGAAGCGCCCGCCGGAGACGTGGTCGGCGGTGGTGACCATCTTGGCGGCAAGGACCGGATGGGCGAGGGGCACGTGGAAGGTGGCAAACACCTGAATGCGTTGAGTGGCGGCGAGCAGCCCACTCGCCCAGGTGAACGTCTCGAAGGAGCGCTCGCCGAGATTGGACGTGCCGCCGTAGCCCCGCCAGCGCGCCACCGGAACGATCGCGTCGAGGCCGAGCCGGTCGGCGTGCTGTGCGAGCCGCTTGTTCTCCTCCCAGGTGGCCTCGGCCTTGCCCTCGACGTCCGACAGCGTGACTCCGCCGCGAAGGTTGATCCCGAAGAGCGCCAGCTTCAGCTGGTTCTCGTCGTTGAGAACCGGCTGGCGAAACTTGTCCACCGGCGCGTCGGTCACTTCGCTCATCACTCGTTCTCCCTTGTTTGTCTGGTTGTCGTGTCTCGCCCGGCTGCTGCGGTTGATGCAGCGGCTAACCGGTGTCGTCGCGCTGGTCGGCGGAGGCGCCTGGGCAGTCGCTGGCAAGCACTCGCACGTCCACGACGACCGACTGGCCGCCGGCCACCGCCTCGACGGCCTCGCGCAGCGTGCCGGCGAGCTCCGAGGAGACAGCGACCGGGCCAAATCCGCGCAGCCCCAGCGAGCGCGCGAGGGCCGCCAGATCGGGATCGGGGTCGCGGATCTGCTGGCCCACCCAGCGGTTCTCGACCGGACGCCCGCGTTCCCGGGCGACGCGTTCCTGGTGGATCTCGTCATTGAGGTAGCTGCGGTTGTTCGCGACGAGGACGAGCAGCGGTAGCCGGTAGCGGGCGGCCGTCCAGAGCGCCGTGGCGCCCATCAGGAAGTCTCCGTCGCCGAGCACCGCGACCGCGATCCGATCGCTGTCCTTCAGCGCCAGCGCCACACCGACCGCCATGCCGGGACCGGAGCCGAGTCCCGCGCCGCCGTCCTGGCCCAAATAGTCCAGCGGTCCGGCGAAGGGCCAGTCGCTGCCGGACCAGCCGAGCGGCACGCGCGCGAGACAGGCGCTGCGCCCGGCCAGCGCGGTGCCCAACGCCTCGGCCAGCGCGCTGATCGTGATCGCCTCGTTGGGCTCAGGGCGCCGCGCCGGCGCCACACGCGCGGCCGGCGGCCAGTCGGGGCGTGGCGGCGCCGAGCGCCCGCTGGCGCGCAGCCGCGCCAGCAGTTCGTCGACCAGCAGGTCGGGGTGAGCGCAGAGCGCCAGGTCGGTGGGGGCAAGCGCGAAGTGGTCCTTGCTCCATCCGTTGTGCAGCGAGAAGTCGTTGGTCACGGAGATGATCTGGGCTGAGATGTCCCGCTCGCTGGCGGCCTGCGCCAGCGTGCCTCCGAGGTCGACCCAGTCCAGGGCGAGCACGACGTCGGCCTGGCGCAGCAGCTCGCCGCCGTCGGCCGGCAGGAAGGTGCCGGGCGCCACCGGGTGCAGGCGGTGTGCGGTCGGGAAGGCCGCCCCGACCTTCAGGTCGGTCAACACGCCGGCGCCGAGACGCTCGGCGAGCTCGACGCGGGCGTCCCAGGCGCCCGCGCCGCGGCCGGCGCGGCCCAGCAGAATCAGCGGCCTCGCGGCCCGTTCGAGGATCCGGGCGATCTCGTCCACGGCGGTGGCCCCTGGGGCCGGCGCGGGGACGGGCCGGTAACGGGCGAGGTCCGGAAAAGCCGGCGCCTCGCCGACAGGCTCCTCCTGGAGCGCGGCGTCGAGGCACACGTAGACGGGCGCGCAGGGGTAGGTGCGCGTCAGCGCGTCGGCACGGACCAGCGCCTCGACCGCCGCCGGCACCGACGCCGGCTGGTCGTCCCATTTGATGTAGCTGCGGATCAGGGCTCCCTGATCGGCTGCCGTATGGATCCAGTCGATCCATGGTCGCCGGCGCGCGGCGTCGACCGGACCGGTGGCTCCCAGCACGAGCATCGGCGCGCGGTCGCAGAAGGCGTTGTAGAGGGCCATCGTCGCGTGCATCAGGCCCACGTTGCTGTGCAACGCGACCGCCATCGGCCGCTCGGCGACCTTGGCGTAGCCATGCGCGAGTGCCACTGCGTGCTCCTCGTGCAGGCACAGGACGATCTCCGGCCGCTCGTTGCCGAGGTAGTTGACCAGGCTGTCGTGCAGCCCGCGGTAGCTCGCGCCGGGGTTGAGGCTCACGTACGGCAGATCGAGCCTGCTGAGCAGCTCCGCGATCACGTCGCTCGCCCAGCCGATCGGCGCGCGCCCCCCCGGAGGGACCGTTGGCTTCTCGGCGCCCAGCGTCACCGCGGCGGACCGTCCGGCCGCGTGCTCGAATTGCGAATAACCATTAGGTCGAAAAGTCTATGCAAGCAGTGCTGTGCGTCATCGGCGCGGCCGGCTCGAGGACCGACGTCTCGGCGGCGTGCTGCGAAGTCCCCTCCGGGCGAGCGATCAACGCTCGAGGGGAGCCGGCACGGACCAGCTCACGACGAGCTCGTCCTTGCTGCCGAACCGTTCGAGGTGCCCGCCGATCACGCGCTGCAGCGTCTCGAGGCTCTCCTGGTCGGCCGCGGTTGCGATCAGCGCGAGCTGCGCCGGCGCGCTCGCGTCGAGTGAGCAGGACCCGCTTGGAAGCCGGATCTCACCGCTTCGGTCGTCGAATGAGACCTCGTTGCGATGACCGAAATGACGGCACAGCTGCTTGAGATAGGGGCTCGGCTTGACGGTCGCGACGCGCGCGCTCGAGCTGACCATCACGCGCCCGCCGGGGTGATCGAGCTCGGAGCCGCCTGTTCGGCTGCGGCGACGGCCGCCGCATTGGCCGAGGAGTCGATCTCGCGGACTCCCGGCAACTGGCCGTGCGCGGTGTAGTAGTGCTCGCGGCCGGCGATCATCAGATCCTCGGCCGGGAAGCGCGTGATCACGTCGCAGCCGTTCGCGGTGACCACCAGCTGCTCTTCGATGCGGGCTGCGGACCAGCCGTCGGTGGAGGGCCAGAACGTCTCGAGCGCGAACACCATGCCCTCCTCGATGACCTCCGGGTGCTCGATTGAGACAAGGCGCGAGATGATCGGCTTCTCCCAGATCGACAGCCCGACGCCGTGCCCGAATTGCAGCGCGAACGCGGCCTCCTCGTTGGGGAACCCGAAGTCCTGCGCCTTCGGCCAGACCGATACGACCTCGTCGGTCGTGACGCCGGGGCGGATCTTGGCGATCGCCGCATCCAGGATGTGGCGACAGCGCTTGTACGCGTCGACCAGCGCCGGCGAGGCGCTGCCGACCGCGAACGTGCGGTAGTAGCAGGTGCGGTAGCCCATGTAGGAGTGCAGAATGTCGAAGTAGGCCGGGTCGCCGGGGCGCAGGACACGGTCCGAATAGACGTGCGGATGCGGCGAGCAGCGCTCGCCGGAGATCGCGTTGACACCCTCGACGTGCTCGGAGCCAAGGTCGTAGAGAACCTTGTTGACCAGACCGACACATTCGTTCTCGCGCATACCGGGGCGCATCTGGCGGTAGAGCTCCTCGTAGGCGGCGTCGACCATCATGCATGCGGTGTCGAGCAGGACGATCTCGTCCTGCGACTTGATCATCCGTGCGCGCTGCATCAACTGCTGCCCGTCGACGACCTCGATTCCCTCGCGCTGGAGCGCGAACAGCACCGGCGGCTCGACGACGTCGACACCGATCGGCTCGCCGAGCAAGCCACGCTCCTCCAGCGAGCGGCGGATCTTCCCGGCGACGTCCTCGGCGCGACCGGACTCCGGCGACATCGCGCCGCGCATCGTCGAGATGCCGGCCGGTGACCGTCCCTCGAGCCACGGGCAGTAGATCTCGTGATGGCGCGCCGCCGAGCCGAAATCCCAGACCACCGGGTCGTCGCGCTGCGGCAGCAGGCAAAAGCGGGCGAGCTTGTCCATCGCCCAGGTCCCGATATGCGTGGCGGTGATGTAGCGGATGTTGCTCATGTCGAAGCACAGCAGGGCGCCGATGTCCGACTCCGCCAGCAGGCCCTTGATGCGCGCCAGGCGCTCGCGACGCAGGCGGTCGATGTCGACGCGCTGCTCCCAGTCGACGGTGATCAGTCCGAATGTCTTGCCCATGTCAGGATTCCTCTGCTCGCTGCGATCGGGTGACGAAGTGGTGCTCGCGGGGTGATCGGCAGCTTGGTCGCTCGGCGATCGGGCCCGGGCTCCCGCGCGGCTGCCGCGTGTGACGCACAGCTTCGCAGCGTTCACCCATACCGTGTCGGGCGCTGACCCCCACGGTCGCCGAACGCCGGTCGACGGGCCCCGTACGGCGCAGCGAATCGCGACGCGCGTCTCGGCTAGGCTCATGCCGGATGAGTGGCGACGAGCGGATGCTGGCAGCGCAATACGACACCTCGGGGCCGACGCTCGGCGAGCTGCGGCTGGTGGAGCTGCCGCTGCCGCACGCCGCCGCCGGGGAGGTCCTCGTGCGGCTGCGCGTCAGTGGCGTCAACCCCACGGACGTACGCGCGCGCAGCGGACGCACCTTCGATCCGGGTCACGCGCAGGTCGTGCCGGGCCATGACGGCGCCGGCGAGATCGTCGCGGTCGGCGAGGGCGTGTCGGCATCGCGAGTCGGCGAGCCGGTGTGGCTCTATCTCGCGCAGTGGCGGCGAGCACAGGGAACGGCAGCACAATGGATCGCGCTGCCAAGCGAACAGGCGGTGGCGCTGCCCGACGAGCGGCTGCTGGACCTGGGCGCGGGCCTCGGGATCCCGGCGTTGACGGCGCACCGCTGCCTGTTCGCCGCGGGCTCGATCGAGGGTGCGCGGGTGCTCATCGCGGGCGGGGCGGGAGCGGTCGGGCACGCTGCGATCGAGCTCGCCCGCTGGGGCGGAGCCCACGTGGCGACCACCGTGAGCTCCGACGAGAAGGCTCGCCTGGCCCGGGAGGCCGGTGCCGAGCTGGTCGTCAACTACCGGACCGAGGACGCGGCCGGCGCGATCCGCGCGTGGGCCCCCGACGGTGTGCAGCGGATCGTCGAGGTGGCCGTCGCGCAGAACCTCGAACTCGACGCCGAGGTACTCGAGGTGCATCACGAGATCTCGTCCTACGGAGCTCCCGACAAGCCGATCGAGCTGCCGCGCGCGATGATCGCCAAGAACGCCCTGATCCGCTTCGTGCTCGTCTACACGATGCCCGACTCGTCCAAGCGCCAGGCGGTCGAGGATGTCACCGCAGCGCTGAGCGGCGGCGCCCTGAGCGCGCTGCCGGCCGTGCGCTTCGGGCTCGAGCAGATCGCCGCGGCGCACGAGGCCGTGCGCGAGCACGCCGTCGGCAAGGTGCTCGTCGACATCCCGTGAGCGCTGCGGCTCGCGAGATGCCCGACGAGCGCGGGCGACAAATCCGCGCCGTTCGCGCTGCTCCCGGTATCTTGTGGCGGCCGCGCTCGACGCCGGTGTGACCGGCGCGCGCTGACCCGACGATCAGCGATCGGCCACGGGCGGCCGGGGAGGATGGAACGTGAAGGTTCTGTACATGGGGCAGGCGCCCTACCGGTACCTGCCGCACGACTTCGCCGAGCACTACTCCTCGGTGGTCACCACGCCCTACCACGAGCTGGTCGAGCCGCGGAAGATGCACGAGTCGGTCCACTCCTACGTCGAGGAGCTGCTCTACGCCGCCCGCTGTGGCTTCGACGGGGTTGCGGTCAGCGAGCACAGCCAGTCTTCCTACGACGTCTCGCCGAACCCGAACCTGGCGGCCGCGATCATCGCCCACACGACAGCGGTCGAGGGCCTGGACACGGCGATCAACGTGCTCGGACGATCGCTGGGCAAGGCGCGGGAGCCGCTGAAGGTCGCCGAGGAGTACGCCCTGCTCGACACCCTCAGTGGTGGCCGCCTGATCGCCGGGATGCCGGTCGGTCTGAGCTACGACGCGAATCAGAACGGCGGCATCCCGCCGATCGAGACGCGTTTTCGCGCCAGGGAGGGCAGGGCACTGCTCGAGAAGGCGTGGTCGGCGACGGAGCCGTTCGCCTGGAACGGGAAGTACTCGCGCTATCCGTTCGTCAACATCTGGCCGCGACCGGTTCAGCAGCCGCGCCCGCCGTTCTGGGTACCGGGCGGCGGCACGCCGAGCACGCTCGCCGAGGTGCTCGACCGCGAGGACGTCTTCACCTACCTCAGCTGGTTCGGCCCAACGCTGACCGGGCGCCGGATCTTCGACCGCTTCTGGGGTATCGCCGATGAGAAGGAGCGCGATCACAATCCCTACCGGCTGGCGTTCCTGCAGACCGTGTGCGTCGCCGACACCGACACCGAGGCGGAGCGGCTGTACGGAGAGCACCTGCAGACGCACTTCCGCAACGGGCTCGGAGCGATCCCGCCGCCGGCCTTCGCGCTGCCCGGGTACATCGACATCCGCGGGGTCGAGGCGATCGTCCGCGATCCGGGCGACCTCGGGATCGCTCCAAAGCTGCGCACGATCACCTTTCGCGAGTTGGCGGACACGCGCGCGGCGATCGTCGGCAGCGTGAGCACGGTCGTCGATCAGATCACCGAGTTCGTCAAGGAGTGCCGGATCGGCAACCTGCTCGTGATGCTGCACGTCGGCTCGATGCCCCACGAACTGGCGCGCCACAACATCAGCCTGTTCGCCTCGGACGTGCTTCCCCGCCTGCGCGGCATCTGGGAGGACGAGGGGTGGGAGCACCGCTGGTGGCCCACCGGAATTGGCACCCGGACGAGCGGCGATGCGCTCGCCGGGGTATAGAACAGTGCGCTTCGTGCGGGCAGACCGCGAGGGATCGATATGCACGTAGAGGCATCGGGCGCCGCGCTCCGCGAGGAGGTGATCAGCGTCTGGAACGATCAGCTGGAGATCCACGTCAAGATCGCCGGCAGCGGGCCGCCGCTGCTGTACCTGCACGCCGCGGGCGGCCTGCGCTGGGGTCCCTTTCTCGACCGTCTGAGTGTTGGGCACACGATCTACGCGCCCGAGCTTCCCGGGACGAGTCCGGCCGATCCGCACGCGATCCACAAGGTCGAGAGCTTCGCCGACCTCCTGCTGATGTACGAGGAACTGGTGCACGGCCTGGGCATCGCCGGCGCCGCGGCGCTCGGTGAGTCGCTGGGCGGGATGATGGCCGCGGACCTCGCTGCCCATTTCCCGTCGCTGCTCTCCAGGCTCGTGCTGATCGCGCCCGCCGGCCTGTGGCGTGACGACCATCCATCCCGCGCGATCGAGATGATCAGCGGCCTGCCCGAGCTCGCTCCCTCGTATCTGTTCTTTGATCATGAGAGCGAGCTGGCAACCGCGTTCTTTGCGCCGCCCGAGGATCCCGAGCTGATCCCGTCGGTCATCGCCGCCGTGGTCTGGGCACAGGGCTGTGCCTCGAAGTTCCTGTGGCCGATTCCCGAACACGGGCTGGCGAAACGCCTGCACCGCGTCATCGCGCCGACGCTGATCATCTTCGGCAGGGAGGACCGCGTCATACCGTCGATCTACGGACAGGAGTTCGCTGAGCGCATCGCCGGCAGCCGATTGGAGATCCTCGAACGCTGCGGCCATATCCCGGCCGTGGAGCAGCTCGAGCCGACGTTGGAGCTGGTCACCGAGTTCCTGCGCTGATGCACGCGCACGCCGTCGACGTCGGCGTGCTCCTGCTGCGTGTCGTGACGGGCCTGCTGTGGTGCGGGCACGGGACGCAAAAGCTGTTCGGTTGGTTCGGAGCGAAGCGGCGGGGAACCCTCGAGCCGAGTTCAGCCACTTCGGCTACCACCCGCCGCTGTTGTTCGGATACCTCGCCGGGACGCCCGAGCTGACCGCCGGGGGGGCTGCTCTGCCTCGGCTGGCGACGCCGGTCGCCGCGGGCCTGCTGGCGGTCGTGGCGGCGTGACGGAACTCCGGCGGCACGCGAGAACAACGACGAATCTGCTCGGCGATGCCCCACACTCGTATGTGCTCATCGTGCGCATGCTGTTGTTCATCGCGCGCATGTCGTATGAGATTCCCTCGTCGCGCTCGACGATCACGCAGCGCACGCCGCGCAGGCGCAGGTCGACGGCGAGCGCACAGCCAATGGGTCCGGCGCCGACGATCAGCACGTCGGTCTCGCGGGCCGGCGCGTCGCGGTATCGTGCTCCGCGCCCCGCCCTCGTCAACCCTCGATCTTCCTCTTGACGCTCAGCCGCCGCCGGCGAGCGCGACGGTTCCAGCCGGCCGCGCCGGTTTGCGACCGGCAATCTTGCCGCGGAGCCCGGACCGTGTCAACGCGAGCCGCGCACGCATCGACAGCGCGGCCCGATCGGCCGCTGGCGTAGTGCCCCACCCGTATGTACGATGGTGCCGCGATGGCGCGCGCCGCGGATCGACCGTCGGGCAACGGTCCAATGACCCTTCGTGACGTCGCCAGGCGCGTCGGGATCCACCCGGCGACGGCCTCGCGCGCGCTCAACGAGAGCACCCGTCACCTGGTGAGCGCTGCGACCGCGACGCGCGTCACCGAGGCCGCGCGCGAGATGGGCTACACGCCCAACTCGATCGCCCGCAGCCTGAAGACGAGCCGCTCGCTCACGGTTGGCGTGATCCTGCCGGACCTGACCAACCCGTTGTTCCCGCCGATGGTGCGAGGGATCGAGGATGCGCTGGCGCCCGCCGGTTTCACCGCGCTGATCGCCAATACCGACAACGACCAGGTGCGTGCGCGGTCCGTGGTCCAGGCGCTGCGGTTGCGGCAGGTCGACGGCTGGATCTCTGCCGTCGCCACGCTGCACGACCATCTGTTCACCGACGCCGAGCCGCCGCTGGTGCTGTTGAACCGCCAGGACGAGGAGGGCACGCCGGCGGTCGTCGGGGATGACCGCGGCGGCATCGAGCAGACGGTCGACCACCTCGTCGAGCTGGGACATCGGCGGATCGCGTACGCGGCGGGCCCGCAGGCGATCTCGACCGGCTCCGCGCGCTACGCCGCCTACGTGGCCGTGATGAGCGCGCGCGGGCTTTCCCTCGACCCCGAGCTCGTTCGCTTCGGCGCCTCCTTCAGCGAGCGCCAGGGCGCCCGGGCGCTGGGCGAGTTGCTGGACGCCGGCGGGGATTTCACCGCCGTCATGGCCGGCAACGACCTGATGGCGCTGGGCTGCTACGAAACGCTCGCCGAGCGCGGACTGCGTTGTCCGGAGGACATCTCAGTGGTCGGCTTCAACGACATGCATTTCGCCGACAAGTTCGCTCCGCCGCTGACCACCGTGCGCATCCCGCATCACGAGATGGGGCTCCGCGCGGCGCAGCAGCTGCTCGCCCAGATCGAGGGCGCCACGAGCGGAGTGAACCCGATCGTGCTGCCAGCGCAGCTGATCGTCCGCAGCTCCACCGCCCCGCCCGCACGGCGAGGCGGCCGCCACCACTGAACGTCAATCGCGCCGCGTGACGACGAAGGCCTCGTCGTTGAACCACAGCCCGCCGTGTTCATGGAGGGCTTGTTGGGTGGCTTCGAGGTAGGCGCCGCTGGAGACGACCTCGTCGAGGCGTTCGTCTTCGATCTGGTTGACATAGATCACGGCGTTCCAGGCCGCGAACAGCGTCGAGGTCCCGATCCGGTCTGAGATCTCCGAGGGCAGGGTGTGCATCTCGTAGCGGAAGAGCGCGCCGTCGCCGGGCGGATCGGCCATGTCGAACTCGTCGGCCTGGTCGCCGAGTTCGGTTCGCAATGCCTCGATCAGCGCGTGGCGCCCGACCGGGAAGGGGTCCTCGCCGGGCCACAGCTTGCGCACGACCTCGGCACTCGGATCGTGGCCGTAGGACTGGACGACCAGCAGCCGTCCGTGCGGGTTCAGCGCGCGCGCGAGCGGCGCGAGGATCTTCTGCGCCTTGAAGGTGGCGCTCGTGCGGGCACGCCACGGCTGTGAGGCGAGCACGAAGTCGTAGCCGCCGGGGTTGGCGCCCTCGCGCGGAATCACCGAGTCGAGCACGAACTCGTGGTCGCCACGGTAGACCACGAGCACCGACGGACGGACGTAGCTGGGATTGCCGGTCTGCGGGCTCGGCCGGGTCTCCCAACCGTGCGCCAATGCCGGTTCGAGCGCCTCGATCTGGTTGCCGAACTCGTTCGCCGAGGTTCCCTCGAGCTTCACGATCTGCCAGTTGACCGGGCCCGACGCCGGATCGGAAAGCGTCAGCGACGGCGCGTTGGCATAGCTCATGTTGGTGATCACGAGCACGGTGTTGCCGTGCTCATAGAAGCGATCCGGCATCTTCTCGAGCCCCAGTCGGACGTCCTCGAGGCTGATCTCCTTGGCCACCGCGAGCAGCGGTACCGTCGGGAACAGCTGGTGCGTCGTGCGCATCATCCGCGAGAGCACCGTCGCATCACCCATCCCGGCGTCGAAGATCCGCAGCGACGGCGGCGTCGGACGCAGCTGGGAGAGCTCGAGCGCGGCTCGCTTGACGACGACCGCCTTCTCGTTACAGGTGTTGACGAACGTCAAATACTTCTGGCGGTTGTCATAGAAACGAAACGGCGTCGACTCCGCGGTCGCGGCCGGCGAGGGGGGCGTGTCGCTCGGCTCGCTCATCGCGTGCCCTCCGCCACAGCGGCGCCGCTGCCAGACCCAACCCGCGCGGCGCTGCGCGCATCGCCGTCCGTGACGCTCCGGCCTACATTCATCAACAGCAGCGGTGCTCGCATTGGCTCCCTTTCCGGATCTTCCGTGCAAGGCCCCGCGGGACCGTTGTCCGGAACCGTATTGCTTCGCGCGCGGCGGGAGTCCGCACGCGCGAGGCGGCCGGTCCGCCGCCGCGCCGCGCGGGGCGGGCTCAGCGGGCGCAGAACCCGCCGTCGACGACCAGGTTCGTGCCGGTCACCCAGCTGCTCTCGTCGGAGGCCAGAAACAGCGCCGCCGTCGCAACGTCCTCGGCCGTGCCGATGCGCTGGAGCATCAGGCTCGAGAGATGGTCCTCGCGGAAGCGGTCCTGGGCGAGCGCCTCGGCAGTCGCCGGAGTGTCGATGATCCCCGGACTGATGCTGTTGGCGCGAATCCCGCGCGCACCCCCTTCGAGCGCCAGCTCCCGTGTCAGCGCGATCACGGCCCCCTTGGTTGCCGCGTGGGCGATGCTGCCCGGTGTCGGCGGGAGCGAGCTGACGCCGCAGATCGAGCCCGTGTTGATGATCGAGCCGCCGCCTCGCTCGATCAGGTGGGGCCAGGCGGCGCTGCAGCAGTAGAAGATCAGGTCCAGCTCGTTGCGGACCGTGAAATGCCACTCCTCGTCGGTCATTTCCGCGATCGAGGCGAAGCGGGGTGCGGATGCATTGTTGTAGAGGACGTCGAAGCCGCCGTGGCGGGCGGCGGCCTCGGCGATCCACGACCGCGCCGCGGCGGAGTCGCCGAGGTCGACCGGCTCGCTGGAGGTCATCGAGCCGCCGAGCTCCTGGACCATCGCCACCGTCTCGCGCGCCGCCGCCTCCTTGACGTCGCAGCCGACGATCGTCGCGCCCTCGCGCGCGAACAGCAGCGCGGCAGCACGGCCCTGGCCGCCCGCGGTGCCGCTGATCAGAACCACCTTCCCGGCCAGTCGCTCAGCCATCCGCTCTCCTTTGCTCTAGCGGGTTGATCGCGACGCCGACCGGCGACGCGCGTAGTAGGCGTCCCAGAACGCGAGCTGCTCGGCGCGCGGGATCGCCCCGCACCGCACCGCCTCGCCGAAGTGCATCGCCACCGGCGCCTCGGCGCCGAAGCGTGGCCACGGCTCGGCGCCCGGGCCGTTCGGATCACCCGCGGCGGCGAACCTCGTCCAGTAGCTCGAGATCACCTCCGACAGCTCGTGGTCGTAGGGCGTCCAGGGCCAGTCGCGGGCTGCGAGATGGCGGAAGACGTAGGGGATCTCGGCGCCGTGGAAGGCTCCGAGGCTCTGTTCGGCGACGACCGCGTCAGCTGGCAGCGGCGGCGCGTGGCTGAAGTGGTAGTAGTAGCTCGGCGGACCGTCGCGCGCGGCGTGCAGGCGAGCCCAGGTCCAGTTCTGCCAGACAAACACCCGGTCGCCGTTGGCGGCCCCGCTCGATACCCGCGCCTGCTCGTCGTCGGTGGCCGGGTAGAGCGCCAGGAACTCCGCGGCATCCTCGCCGTACTCCTTCCGGGAGTCTGCGACGAATCGCGCTGCGTCGGCCATGTACGGCATCCCGCTGCCCTCTCCGGCGACCGAGCCGGTGATCAGCGGCACCGGGGCCTGGCGGCCCTCGCTGAAGATCGCGAACGGGCTCTCCGGCAGCAGGTGGCCATCGACGATCGGGAAGCTCGAGTCCAGGCCGCCGCGACTGAAGGGAGCGTCGACGGCGTCGAAGGTCCAGCGATCGTCCCCCGTCGGGAGCGGCGCCAGCATCAGCGCCTCGGCCGGCAGCCTGCGCAGCTCCTCGACCGTGCTGACACCGAGGCTCTTCGCGAGCGCACGGCCGGTCTGCTCGGCATGGGGGAGATCCTGCATCGAGTCGGTGATGCCGCAGCTGGCTCCGACGGGACCCAGCGACGCCCCGCTGTGCCCGATCGCGCGATGGAACAGGCCGCGCGCGAGCGGCGAGGCCATCAGCATGCTGACGCTCATCGATCCCGCCGAGAGCCCGAAGATCGTCACGCGCTCCGGGTCCCCGCCGAACGCCGCGACGTTCTCGGCGAGCCAGCGGAGCGCCTGCACCAGGTCGTGGATGCCGTAGTTGCCCGATGTGTGATGCGCGGACTCGGCGCTCAGCTCGGGGTGCGCGAGGAAGCCGAGCCTGCCAAGGCGGTGGTTGACGGTGACCACGACCACGCCGGCGCGTGCGAGCTGCTCCCCGTCGTAGAGCGCCACCGACGCGCCGCCGAACTGGAAGGCTCCGAGATGGAACCAGACCATCACCGGGCGACGCTCGTCGATCGACTCGGCCGCCGTCCAGACGTTCAGCGACAGGCAGTCCTCGCTCTGGCGCTCGTGGCCGCCGGCGTAGAGCGAATTGGCGCGGACCGCGAATTGCGGACAGGTCGCTCCGAAGGTCGCGGCGGGCCTCACGCCGTCCCATCGCAGCGGTGGCTGCGGCGGCTGCCAGCGCCTCGCTCCCACCGGCGGGCGCGCGTAGGGGATGCCCTTGAAGGCGCGAACGCGGCCATCGGCGCTCGCCACACCGGCGAGCAGTCCCTCGCCGACACGCACCGTCGTGCTCGGCGCGGTCACGGCAGCGCGCCGGCGCCGCCACGGACGGCCAGCGCGCCCACGGGCCGCCGCGCGGTGCGCCGTCGCAGCGGGGCCACGGCGGTCAGCAGCGGCCGCGGCCGGATTGTGTCGCGAGCTCGAGCGTCGGGAGCGTGCTCTGCGCGCCGAGATAGCCCGCCAGGCGCGCCGCGGCCTCCTCCGAGATCCGCGTGCCGTCGGCGTGTACCGCGGTCACGCCGGCGATCTCCGACAGCGCCGGGAGGACCGTTCCGCGCATCGTCAGCGGCCGCAGCGTGCAGCCCACGCACATGCCGGTGAAGCGCACGCGCACCGCCCCGCCCGCGGAGACGTCGATCAGCTCGATCGCTCCTGCGTGAGCGCTCATCAGCCGGCAGACCTCGTCGATCCGGCGCTCGAGCGCCGCTCGGTCGATCGGCGGGGCGGCGGCGAGCAGCGCCGTCATGGCACGACCGGCGAGAGCTCGGCGCGCTTGGCGTCCAGGTCGATCCCCATCAGCTCGGCGAAGTTGCGTCCGAGGATCCGCTCCTTGTCCTCCCGCGTGACCTGCGGATAGCCGTAGCCGCTGCGCAGGTCCTCGGGCATCTCGAGATCCATGAAGGCGCGTAGGTACGGCGCCGGGCCGCCGGCCAGCGCGGCCTCGGAGCCCCACAGCAGCTTGTCGACGCCGACCTGCATCAGCAGCCGCCCGAGCCGCTCCTGCACCAGCCGCGGCGCGATCGGCGCGAGATTCAGGTTTCCCGACAGCGCGAGATAGACGTTCGGGAAGCGACTGGCGAGGGAGATCGCCTCCTCGAAGAACGGCTCGGCAAGGTGGTGGACGATGAAGGTCATGTCCGGGAAGTCCCGCGCCGGACGCTCGAGATCGAGCGGCGAGAGTGGCGCCAGCGGCTGCAGGCCGAACGGCAGCCCCTTGTGAAACTGCACGACGTTCACGCCGAGCTCGCGGCAGCGCTCGTACATCGGATAGGCGAGCTGCTCGTCGTCGCAGCGCCACGAGCGATCGGTGTGGCCGTTGTAGAACTTCATCGAGCAGGCGCCGAGGTCGCGAACCTGGTGGTCGATCTGGTGCAGCGCCTCGGCCAGGCCGCGGTACACCGGATCGGTGCCGCCACAGAACAGAACCCGATCCGGGTAGCGCTGCGCCATCGCGTGCTGCGCGGCGACCGGGGCGAAGAAGTCCTCGAACCAGTCGAAGATCGGCACGACCTGGGCCATCGCCATGTCCGTTGGCGCCTTGACGAAGACCATGTCGTAGATCTCCTCGACCGTCCAGCGCTTGTCGAACCGCTGTCCGTTGTCGTGGTAGCCGGGCCAGCGCAGCGAGCCGCCGATCGCGAGCATCGACTGCCGCCCCGCCTCCGCCTCGGGCCGCGGAATCGTGTTCTCCGCGGAGAGGTCGTACACGTGGATCACGCAGTCGAAGATGAAGATGTCGTCGATCATCGGCGGAGGCGGCGGCGACCCTATGTCATGCGCGATCGTAGTACAAGCCGATTTGCCTGTCGAGCCGAGCTCGGGCGGTGTCTGAACTCGCTGCTAGCGTGTGCGCCGCGGGTCCCTTGGCGCCCGGAGCAGGGGCGGGCCTTTGCGGTCGCGCGCGAGCGGATCTGGCGCCACGCAATGCACGAGACACGATCGCCCAGTCGCAGCGCCTCCGCCCAGGTGGTCGCCCACGTCAAGGAAGCGATTCGCTCGGGCCGGCTCTCGCCGGGTCAGCGGTTGCTGGAGTCCGAGCTGACCGGGCGCCTCGGCATGAGCCGCGGGCCGGTCCGCGAGGCGCTCGCACAGCTACAGGTCGAGGGGTTCATCGACGTCGAGCCCCACCGCGGCGCCCGCGTGCACCAGATGAGCCGCGACGAGATGGCCCAGCTGTTCCACGTTCGCGGGCTGCTCGCGGCCGACGCGGCGAGGCTCGCGGCGGAACAGATCGGCAGGGAGGGCCACCGCTCGCGAATGCGAGCAGAGCACCGCCGGCAGCTGGCGCTGCGCGCCAACGCGGACCTCGCAGCGTACGCCGCCGCCAACGTCGAGTTTCACACGCTGGTCGACGAGATGTCCGGCAACCCGCTGCTCGCCTCGCTCCTGGAGGGCCTGCAGACCCGGGTCGGGCCGTTTCTGAGCCTCGCCCAGTCGAGCAACCGCGACCGCCTGCTCGAGCATCACCTGCAGATCGCCGATGCGATCCTCGCCGGCGACGGCAGGGCTGCGGCGCGCGCGATGCGTCGCCACGTGACGGCCACGCTGCGCGCGATCATGGCGCTGCCGGACGCCTGGTTCCGCTGAGCCCGCCCGGTGCGCCGCGCTCGCGCGGCGGGCCGCTGCGCGCTCAGCGGCCGAGCAGCGTGCGGACCCCCGCGGCGATCTGCGCCGGACCGGGCACGATCTGGTCCACGAGCACGGGCGCGAACGGGGCGGGTGCGTCGAGCGTACACAGCAGCCGTGCTGTGACCCGGGGGCGCGCCTGCACGACTGTCGCCAGCATGTGGCTCGCCGGGCTGCCCGCGGCCCGCGACTCGTCCACGAACAGCACCGCGTCGTGTTGCTCGGTCGCGGCCAGCAACTCCGCGTGCGGCAGCGGCGCCAGCTGGGCCACGTCGAGCACCGCCGCTGCGATCCCGTCGCTGGCGAGCAGCGCTGCCGCGAGCAGCGCCTGCTGGACCATCAGCGAGTAGCTGACGATCAGCGCGTCACTGCCGTCGCGCAGCAGCGTCGGCAGGCGGATGTCTGCGGGCGAGGAGCCGACCGGGCCCTCGAACTCGGCGAGCCGGACGTTGTCGACGATGATCGTCGGGTCATCCCCGGTCAGCGCGCTGTGAACGGCGCCGTCGACGTCCGCCGGCGTTGCGGGCGCGAGCACTCGCAGCCCAGGCACGTTGTGCAGCATCGCCTGAGGCGTGTGCTCGTGCTGCGCCGCGCCGCCCCTGCGCGATCCCGCCATGACGTGGAAGGTGACCGGGGCCGACGCCGCGCCTCCCGACAGGTAGCGGACGTTGGGGGCCTCGTTGACGATCGGCGCCCAGCCGTAGAACATGAAGCTCGATGTGGAGATCGGCACCAGCGTCCGCAGGCCGGCGATCGCGGCGCCGATCGCCGCGGCGGCGGTGGCGAACTCGCTGATCGGCGGCCACAGGATCCGCTCTGCGTAGCGTTCGAGCAGGCCGTCGTCGGGGTTGAACGGCAGCGCGACGGCGCCGCCGAGCAGCAGCAGCGACGGGTTGGCGTCGAGCTCCCGGAACAGCGCGCGGGAGCGTGCCTCGTGGTAGCGCAGGACGAGCGTCACGGCGCCGACCAGACCCCGGAGGTCGCGACCGAGTCCGGTGCGCATGGCGCGCCAGCAGCGCTCGCGAACGCCCGCTGCACGGTGGCCCGGACCGATCGGTCGAGCTCGAGGAGGTCCGCGAGCTCCACTCCGTCGCGCAGCAGCGCGCGCGCCTCGGCCAGGACCGGGTCCGCGCCGGACCAACCGCCGGCGTCGCCCGGTAGCTCGGCGTCGCGCAGGTCGAGCTCTCCGGTGACCAGGCGCGGAAGGAACGTGGCGTTTCCCGGCCACGGCGGCAGGCGAGCCTCGATGAAGCGCGGCCCGCCCCCGGAACGGACGGCCGCCACCGCGTCATCCATCGTCGTGGCCACCGCCTCGGGGTCACCGCCGTCGACGGCGGTCGCCGGGATCTGGTGGACGTCGGCCAGCGCGGTCAGCGTCGGCGCGGCCTGGAGGGCGTTCGCACGGCCGCCGTCGGGAACGGCCGGCGCGTTGCTCTCGCAGACGAACAGGAGCCGCAGCTTCCACAGCGCTGCCAGGTTCAGGCTCTCGTACATCGCACCCTCACCCATCGCGCCGTCGCCGAAGAAGGCAAAGACGATGCCCTCGCGCGCGAGGCGCTGCTTCGCCAGCGCCATCCCCACGGCAAGCGCCACCCCGCCGGCGACCATCGCGCTGGTGTAGGGAACGCCGTTGGCGACGTCCGCGAGGTGCAGCGAGCCTGCGCGACCACGCTGCGGCCCGCCGTCGCGTCCGAGTATCTCCCGGTAGCACGTCTCGAGGTCCGTGCCGATTGCCGCCAGCGCGCCGTGGTTTCTGTGGTTGAGCATGATCAGGTCCGAGACGCTGCGGGAGCCGGCGAGCGCCGCCGCGACGGCCTCATGGCCGATCGAGACATGGAACACCCCGCTGACCAGCTCGGCGTTGGCGATCAGGGTCTCGTCGAACCGCCGCGCGCGGAGCATCGCCGCGAGGCGGGTCAGCCGGTCGGGCCTGCTCACCGCGCCGTCTCGGTCCCGGGCGCCGCCGCCCCGTGGCGGTCGCGATCGGGGGTCTGCCGCGGCGTGCGTGAAGGCGTCATGCGGTCAGCTCCCTCAGTGCACGCGACAGGCCGCACGTGGCGCGCAGCCGTCGCGCGGATGGCGGCGGACAGGCGCGATTGTATTACGATCCTCTGCATCTGCGCCGGCGCCGTCAGGCCCGGCCGAAGGTCCACGCCGGCGCGGGCGAGCGCCAGGGGAGAGGCGCACAACGATGCCGGACACGCTTGTCGAAACACCTCGCGCCGACGATGATCTTGACGGCCTGGTCGCGATCGTGACCGGCGCGGCGGGCGGGCTGGGCCGCGAGATCGTGCGGCGCCTGCGCAGGGGCGGAGCGCGAGTCGTCGCAGAGGACATCGCGCCGGGGGTGGCGGAGCTCGAGATCAACGATCCGGACGTTGCCGCGCTGTGCGGCGACGTCGCGGTTGCGAGCACTGCCGAAGCGGCGGTCGCGCTGGCCCTCGAGCGCTTCGGGCAACTCGACGTGCTGATCAACAACGCCGGACGCGTCATGTTCAAGCCGCTGCTCGCCACCAGCGACGAGGATTGGGACGCGCTGATGGCGACCAACGCGCGCGGCCCGTTCGTGCACTGCCGGGCGGTGCTGGGGCACCTCGAGCGCAGCCCGGCCGGCGCGATCGTCAACGTGGCGTCGATCTCGGGCGTGGTGGGTCTCGCCGACCAGGCGGCATACTGCGCGACCAAGGGCGCCGTGATTGCGCTGACGCGGGCACTGGCGGTCGAATGCGCCGGCCGCGGGGTGCGCGTCAACGCGGTCGCGCCCGGGGCGATCAGCACGCCGCTGCTGCTGGACGCGCTGCGTGCCACCGGTGATCTCGACGCCGGCCTGCGACAGGTCGCCGGCCACCATCCGCTCGGACGCATCGCCGGTCCGGCTGAGATCGCGGAGGTGGTGGCCTTCCTGGCATCGCCAAAAGCGAGCTTCGTGACCGGCTCGGTGGTCCTCGCCGACGGCGGCTACACGGCGGCCTGAACCGCACCGCGAGCTCGTGCTTGGATGACTGAATGGAGGACGGGTTGCTGAGCGATGTGCGGACCGAGGGCGTCGGCAGCCTGCTGCGCGATCCGGCGCTGCTGGCCGCTCGGCGCCGTCACGAGGCCGGCGAGTGCAGCCACGCCGAGTTCAAACGGATCGAGGACCGTGCCGTCTCGGCGGCGATCGCCATGCAGGAGCAGGTCGGTCTCGGCGTAGTCAGCGACGGCGAGCTGCGGCGGCGCGGCTGGACGTCGCACTTCTTCGAGTCGGTCGACGGCTTTCGCACGGGAGCGGGCCCGAGCCTGCCGTGGCGAGGCGTCGAGGGCGAGTTGCCGCCGGAGCTGCGCGGCTCGATGCGCCCGGTGGTGGTCGAGCGGATGCGCTGGCGCCACAGCGCCTGCGCCGAGGAGTGGACCTTCCTGCGCGGGCACACCGGCCGTCCGGCGAAGGTCACGCTGATCAGCGCCGAGATGGCGGCCGCGATGTATGAGCCCGAGCGCTCCGCCGCCTCGTACCCGACCCGCGAGGCCTACTTCGCGGACATCGTCGCGCTGCTGCGCCAGGAGGTGGCCGAGGTCGTCCGGCTCGGCTGTCGCTACGTGCAGCTCGACGCCCCGCAGTACGGCGCGCTGCTCGACCCGAGCACGCGCGAGGTGTTCCGTCGCCGCGGCGCCGACCCGGACGAGATGATCGACGCGGGAATCGAGATGGACAACGCGATCATCGCGGGCTTTCCCGGGGTGACATTCGGCCTGCACATCTGTCGCGGCAACAACCAGAGCCGGTTCTACGCCGAGGGCGACTACAGCCCGATCGGACGGCTGTTCGAGCGCAGCGCGTTCGATCGCTTCCTGCTCGAGTACGACGACGAGCGCTCCGGCGGCTTCGAGCCGCTCGCCCACGTACCCGAGGACCGCACCGTGGTGCTGGGGCTCGTGACGACCAAGCGTCCGGCGATGGAGAGTGCCGAGCAGCTCAAGCGGCGAATCGAGCAGGCCGCTGCCTACGTCCCGCTCGAGCGGTTGGCGCTGAGCCCCCAGTGCGGGTTTGCCTCGATGATGGAGGGCAACGCGATCAGCGAGGCCGAGCAGCGTGCCAAGCTCGAGCTGGTTGTCTCGGTCGCCCGCTCGGTGTGGGGCTGAGGGTCGCGGTGGACAATCAACAACGCACAGGAGACATCCCTTGAGCCCACGTACGAGCCCGCCGTTTCGCGCCGACCACGTCGGCAGCCTGCTGCGCCCGCCGGAGGTGAAGGCGGCGCGCGAGAGCTTCCGGGCCGGCACGATCCCGGCGCAGCGGCTCCGTGAGGTCGAGGACGACGCGATCCGCTCGAACGTAGCGATGCAGCAGAAGGTCGGGCTGCAGGCCGTGACCGACGGCGAGATCCGTCGCCAGTCCTGGCACATGGACTTCATCTATCAGCTCGGCGGGGTCACTCGGGTCGCCGAGGGCCAGACCGTCGAGTTCCACACGCTGAGCGGCGAGACGATCATCTCGGCCCAGGGGGCGCTCCGCGTCGACGGCAGGGTGTCGCTCGAGCACACGATCTTCGGCGAGGACTTCACCACGCTCGCGTCGATGGCCGGATCGGCGATGCCGAAGCTGACGATCCCGTCGGTGAACATGATCTACTCGCGGGGGGGACGGGCGGCGATCGACGAGGCCTCCTACCCCGACCTCGACGAGTTCTGGAGCGACCTCGTCACCGCCTACGGCGAGGAGCTGCGGCGGCTCGGCGAACTGGGCTGCCGCTACCTGCAGTTCGACGACACCAGCCTCGCGATGGTCAACGATCCCGCGATGCGCGAGCAGATCGCGGCTCGCGGCGATGACGCCGAGCACATGCACCTGGTGTTCATCCGCCGGCTGAATGACGTGATCGCATCGAAGCCGGCGGGGATGGCGATCACCACCCACATGTGCCGCGGCAACTACCGCTCCTCGTACTCGTCGCAGGGCAGCTACGACTTCGTCGCCGAGGCGCTGTTCAGTGAGCTGGCCGTCGACGGGTTCTTCGTCGAGTACGACGACGAGCGCTCGGGCGGCTTCGAGCCGCTGCGATTCGTGCCGAAGGGCAAGATGGTGGTGCTCGGCCTGGTCACGACCAAGCGCGGCGAGCTGGAGGCCAAGGACGAGCTGAAGCGACGGATCGAGCAGGCGAGCGCCTTCGTCCCGATCGAGCAGATCTGCCTCTCGCCGCAGTGCGGCTTCGCGTCGACGCTCGAGGGCAACGATCTCAGCTACGAGCAGCAGGTCGACAAGCTGCGCCTGGTCGTCGAGACGGCGCACGAGGTGTGGGGCTGAGCGCCGCCGCGGCGCGACGCGCTCAGCGCGCGTCGCCGTCCGCTGCGGCGGCGACCCTCAGCAGCATCCAGCCGTCGTACTCGGCGCGCGAGAAGCGCGTCGAGAAGCCGCTCTCGGCGCTCAGCCGCTCCACGTAGTCGGCGACCTCGGTCGCCCGCGGGTCATCGGCGCGCAGCGGCTCGGTGCTGCCGTCGGCCACCATGTGCGCGGGGATGAACCCGGTCTCGATCGTCCCGTCGGCAGTCAGCTCGAGCACTGCGATGCCGGTCTTTCGCGCGTCGACGCGAAATGGGAACAGCGGGAACTCCTCGTCCTCGGAGAACGATGAACGCCCGCCGAAGCGAGCCTGTCGAGCTGCGCGGTCGGCCGCGCTGATCTTGATCGAGGTGAAGTGGTGGATCAGCGTCCCGAGGCCGTAGAAGATCGGCTTGCCGCGGTGGAGCTCGATGCCGCGAAGGCTGTGGTGGTGGCAGCACATCACCGCGTCGGCGCCGTGATCGACGGCGTCGCGGGCCAGCTCGAGCTCATAGTCCTGCAGCACCTCCATCCAGCTCGAGTAGCCCCAGTGGGGGGCGACGACGACGAAGTCGGCGTCGCGGCGGGCCGCGGCGATCGTTTCGCGGAAGCGCTCGAGGTCGTCGGCGAACGGCACGGTGGCGATGATCGGATCGATCCCGGGCTCCCAGAAGTTGGGGTCGGGATCGCCGTAGTAGGTGCGCACCCGCAACGGGGCCAGCCCCGGACGGTCCGCGCGGGCCTCGTAGCCGACTGGATAGACGCTGCAGAAGCCGAGGAAGGCGACCCGAATGCCGCCGCGCTCGAGGATCGCCGGACGCGTCGCCTCGGCGACGTCGACGCCCGCTCCGGTCGTCTGGATCCCCTGCGAGCGCAGCACGTCGAGCGTGTCGGCGAGGCCTTCGTAGCCGCCGTCGATCATGTGGTTGTTCGCGCAGCTCATCACGTCGAAGCCGACCTCGCCGAGGAACTCGCCGTGCGCGCGCGGCCCGCCACAGAAATGCTTGCGGCTCGGCGCCTTGCTGGGACGGTCGGAATAGACCCCCTCGCAGTTCCCGAAGACGATGTCGGCCTTCGCGAACAGCGGTGTCAGCGGTGCGAACGATGCCTGGCCGTCGGGGATGTCGGGGAAGACGTCGCCCACGCTGAACACCGAAATGCGACCGTCAGCTGCCATTCATCCACCTCTCACTCGGGGTCAAAAGGCGAAGAACGGCGTCTCGTCCTCGCCCTGGAGACGGATGTCGAAGCGCAGCACCTCGCCCTCGGGCTTGGCGATCAGCAGGTCGCGATCGCCCTGCGGGACCAGCTCCAGGATCGGGTCGGCGGCATTGGCTGCAGTCTCGTCTGGAAAATAGACACGTGTGAGCAGTTGCTTGAGTAGTCCGCGAGCAAACACGGTGACGTTCAGGTGCGGGGCCGCCACCGCGCCGTCAGGCGTCGGCGTCGGCTCCGGCTTGCGCACCACCACGCTGTAGCGGCCGTCCGCATCGGTTCGCCCGCGGGCCCACTGGTCGCCCTCCCAGACCTCGATGAATCCCTCGGGCCAGCTGAGCGGGACTCCGTCGCCGTCGATGATCAGCCCCTCGATCCGCACCGCTCCGGGACTGTCGGGCGGCACCGCCTCGTGGCTTCCTTCGAACATCAGCGCGAATCCGTACAGCGGCCCAATCGTCTGCGACGGGCTCTGGATCTCGCCCATCAGGCGTTCTCCATCGGTGTCGCGGCCGGCCCGCGCAGGACAATGTCCCAGTTGTAGGCCAGCGCGGAGTCCACGTCGCCGACCTCCGTCTCCGCGGAGTTGAAGCGCGCGAGCAGGCGCTCGATCCCGCGGGGATCCGGGATCGACTGCAGGATCGGGTCGCGGTCCTGCAGCGGGTCGCCCTCGAAGTAGCACTGGGTGATCAGGCGGCTCCCGAGCAGCGGCCCGAACAGCGAGGTGTGGATGTGGGCCGGGCGAAACAGCGCGCCGAGGTCGCCGGGGTAGGCGGCCGGCTTGATCGTGCGGAAGTGGTAGCGCCCCTCGGAATCGGTGATCG
>Ga0182024_10006410_pt1 | contig 25852 bp, 21 predicted proteins | sample P32metaG_FD_120480 | JGI IMG/M metagenome (GOLD analysis project Ga0182024, IMG submission 120480) | Permafrost microbial communities from Stordalen Mire, Sweden - P3-2 metaG (Illumina Assembly) | ecosystem: Environmental > Terrestrial > Soil > Wetlands > Permafrost | place: Sweden: Stordalen... | reverse complement strand
GTTGCGCATCACGGTGATGCGGTCGGCAATTGCGAACACTTCGTCAATGCGGTGCGATATGAATACGATCGATCGGCCCTCGACACGGAGTTTGCCAAGATGCTCGAACAGGATCGACACCTGACGGCGGTCCAGCGCCGCAGTCGGTTCGTCGAAAATGATGATGCGCGCTTTCCGCGCCAGCACCTTGAGGATTTCGACAAACTGCCGCCGATCCGGCGACAGTGCCGCAACCGGGGTGGCGGGATCGACCTCGCGCCCGAGCGCATCGCTGAAATCCGCTAACAAGGAAGCCGTCCGCGACCGGAGCGCTTCGCGATCGACGAACCCCAACTTCGTCTTCGGCTCGCGGCCGAGAAAGATGTTGTCGGCGACGCTCATCGCCGGGATCAGGCTGAGTTCCTGATAGAACATGTCGATGCCGGCCCTAGCGGCGGCGGCTGGACCGGCGAAGGAGACGGCCCGGCCGTCGAGCAGCAATTCGCCGGCATCGGCGCCGACCGCGCCGGCGATGATCTTGCACAACGTGCTTTTGCCGCTGCCGTTCGAACCGATCAGGGCATGGATTTCACCCGCTCCGAGCGTGAACTCGGCGCCGTCGAGGGCCACGACGCTGCCATAGCGCTTGCGAATTCCCTGCGCGACAAGAGCGGGCACGGTCATCGCGTGGCCGTGCCCGAGCCTAGGTTTGCGCGCTAGTTCTTGAAATAGGCCATGGCCTGGTCCGGCGTCACCACCGAGGTGACCGAGATATACCCAGGCTTGTCCTTTACCTGTTCGTACGCCTGCTCGAAATTGGAATTGTCGATGAAGGGGAACGGGATATAGATCGCGTTGCCGAACTGACCGGCGAACGCGCCTTCCTTGAATTCGTGGCCCTGCAGTTTCAGGACGGCGACATTAAGCGCGCTCGCCATCACGCCAGGCGGGTTGACCGAAGCGCCGGTGTTGTAGTGATTCTCCTTCCACAATTTCAGGAAGTCGGCGCGAATCTCGCCGGTCGCCGCGATGTCGGTACGCTTGGCGTCGGTAATCGCCCGCCACGCTCCGGCGGCCATGCCGTCCTGAACCCAAACGCCGTTGATGCTGGGATAGGTCGCAAGCAGGTTCTGCATCGCCTGCTGGCCCTTGGCCTCGTCCCAATCGGCGTTCACCTCGTTGAGGATCTTGATGCCGGGATATTTCTCGAACACCGCTTTGTAGCCGGCGACCCGCGCCTGATTGGCGGGATGGCCGGCGACGCCGTTAATGCAGACGATATTGCCCTTGCCGTTCAGGGTCTTCGCCAGCCATTCGGCGGACTTCATTGCCCAGCCCTTCTGGTCGATGCCGACATAGAGCGCGTCCTTGGACGTCACCTCCTGGTCGGTGGCGATGACGAGAATGCCCTTGGCCTTGGCCTGTGCGATGATCGGGTCGAAGGCGCTGGGGCTGTTCGGATTGATCAGAATGGCGTCGACGCCCTCGTTGATGAAGTTCCGCACTTGGGCGATTTGGCCGGGAATGTCGACCGTCGCGCTCTGCGCGTCGGTCTTTACGGTGACACCCTTCGCGGCCCAGGCCTTGGCTGCCGCTTCCGCCTCGTCGATCATTTGGGTGCGCCACTCGCTGCCCACCCAGCCGTTGCTGAGCCCAATGGTGAAATTGTCCTTGGCGTAGCCGGGCGCGGATGCCGCCATGCCGGCCGCGACGGCGATCCCCGCAAACCAAGCGCGTTTAGAAATCATGTTGCCCCTCCCTCCTGTTTCGCACCGCTTGGAACGGTGACGCTTATTTGACCTCGGCGCCCAATCTCGCCGACGCTCCATCGCTACCATATCGGGAAAGAGCGCGCCGTGGCAACGCGCCGATGAATTGGCCTTTACGATGCGCGGCCCGCGCCGCGCGCCACTACGCGGCCGGAGTCAGTTCCATGGCCCGAGGCCCGAGGGCCATCGCCCGGGTCCAGAAGCGGTCGATGCGATTAAGCGTGGCCAGCGCCTGGGTGAGGTTATCCTGGTCGATCGTTCCCTTGGCGATATGGTCGACCTGGCGCTCGATCATCGCGAGCAGCAGGGCGCGCAGATTCCTGCCCTTGTCCGAGAGCCGCACGCGGACGGAGCGCTTATCGTGGGGCGAACGCTCTTGGAGGATATATCCGTTCTCCGCCATTTTCTTGACATTGTACGAGACGTTCGAGCCCAGATAGCATCCCCGCAGCGTTAATTCGCCGACGGTCATATCGAGATCGGCGATATTGAACACGATCATGGCTTGAACGTTATTGACGTCGTGCATGCCGTGATTCTCGAGCTCGATCTTCACCAGTTCGAGAAATTGGCGGTGCAGCCGCTCGGTGATCGCAATCGTATCGAGATATGCGTTGAACATCGGGCCTCATTTCCACGGCTATAGCGATCGGGACCCAAAGCCTGGCGGATACCCCTTAATTTTCTCTTTAATTCGCATGGATGTTTAGCAATCGGGCCCACGCGCGGCTTGGCGCCAATGAGGAAGGCGGCCCTTTAGCTTCGTCATTGGGGACACATTTGCCGCGGCAATCGTCGCTGCTCGGTGGGTTTCGGCGCGCTCAAATTCAGCGGCCCCCTCGAGCGACCATCACGACGGGCAGACCGCCCATCCCGCATCCCGCCTCGGGAATCCCGGATTTTGCCCAGTTTAAATTCGCCGTCCACTTCCCCCCGCTTTGGCTGCTTTCCCTGTTCCTGCAGCGAATCAGCAGCCAATTGGTTAATTTGGGAATGTCATTTGCGTTTCACTCTGAAATTGGGTTCGTTTGGTAATTTTTTGTTTTCACGCCGCCTCCTCCGCCTCGATTTGACTGCGTATTGCTCCAACAGCACCGATTTGGAATTATAGAACAAAACGGCAACAAACGCAAGCGAAATCTGCCGGGCTTCTGTTTCAGCCGCTATCGTATCGCGAAACCCACTCCCAATAGGCCCGGGGGACGTCGCTCGCGGGGCGCGGCCGAGGATTTTGCCTCTGCAGACGGGCGGCGCTGGCGCTGTAGCCAAATTCGCGGCGGAACGCCCGGCTGAAATGGGCAAGATTGACAAAGCCGAATTCAGCGGCGATCGCCGACACGCGGCGATGTTCCCGCGGGTCCGCGAGGACGCGGTGGATCATGGCCAGGCGCCGGCGATGGATATAGCTTGCAACACCGCCCATGGATTTGAAGACGCGATAGAGATTCGAGCGCGAGATGCCGAGGGCCCGGCAAATTTGCTCGTGACTCAAATCCTTAAAATGCAAATGGTCATCGATATAGCGCCGCGCCTTGACCAGAAGCGCCCGTTCGATCTTCGGGCGTACCGAGCCTTCGTTTCCCGGCGCGGTTGCCAGGCAGGCCGCGATCAGATCGCACAGCGCATTGCCGACATGGCCGGCTTCGGCCGCTGCCATGCTTGGCAGATGACGCACCAGGGCATGGAGATGATCGGTGAGCAACAAGCCGCTGGCGCCGCCGAACATGGCGCCGTGCACGTCGAAGGCATGCGGCAAGCTATCTTCCAATGTCGTTCGCGACAAATGAACCATGATATAGCTGGAACCATCGGATGATGACGCCGTCATCGGGCGGTTGAAATCGATCATGAAAGGCCGATCCTTGCCGATCGAGACGATGAGGCCGTCCAGATCGCATTCCCAGCGGCCCTGGCGGAGCAACATGAGACCATAGCGGTCGACCCCGTCGCTTATGGTTTGGCGCGGGGTGCGGGCAGCACGGTTGGCCGTCGTCTTGCCCTCGGTGACAACGCAGGGGCCCAGCGCCCATCGGTTACTCTCCGCGGAAAAAAGCTTCGGATCGGCCCCGGCGGGCAACGTGACATCGAACATAAAAGATAAAGCATCCCGCCATACTGGAAACCGTTGCTCGGGCAACAACTGATCGGTGTTGAAATGGAATTGTGGTAAGAGATCGAGTTCCACTCTAGTCCCCGGGGTTTTTATTTCGATGTAACTCTGTATGGAGGGATTTAGGATAAATAATGGCTAAATTGGGACGATAGGACAAGTCGTTCCGGACTTTTCGTTCCTATTTTCTGCTAGCACTCTGACGCGCCCGTCGCCCCGCTCGCGAGCCTTCTCTCGAAGCATGGCGGGCACGCCAGGGGTAAATCCCGTCGCCTCTCTTTATGTTCCTGGAGGAATTCTATGCGATTGTACGCACTTGCCGCGGGGCTGCTTGCCCTTTCACTCTTCATGAGCCATGCCCACCCCGCACAAGCTGCAACGGCCTGCGCACCGGCTTGGCATGCTTCAACCGTTTACAGCACCGCCGGCACGGAAGTGTCACAGTACAACGTCAATTATACCAATAGTTATTGGACCCAGGGTAATTCCCCTGAGACCAACAACACCACCCAAGATCCAAATGGCCCTAATCCTGTATGGGTCGTAGCCGGAAGTTGCGGCAGCTGCGACGTCGCGCCGACACCGCCGACGTCGCTCACCGACGTGGCGACAGACGACACCCAAACCGACCTGATCTGGCAGACGCCGAGCCTTCCGGTGAACTGCAAGATCACCGGCTATTCCGTCTACCAGAACGGCAAGAAGGTCGGAACGACGACCTGGAACAATCTGGGTCTCAACAATCTGACCGCTTCCACCAAGTACAGCTTCACCGTCGCCGCGGCCGATTCCGCCGGAAACTCGCCGAAATCGAAGGCTCTTTCGTTCGAGACCATGGCGAGCGGCCAAGGTCGCGGCCCCACACCCTGGTATGCGCCCTATAGCGATATGGGCCAGCAACTCGCGGAAAGCATGCCCGCATTGGTGAAAAACGGCACGATCCAGCATTTCACGCTGGCTTTCCTCATCGCCCCAACAGAGGCGGCGAATGAGTGCCAAGCCTTTTGGAGCGGCACCAATTCGATCTATGACGACAAGCCCTATAGCAACAACGAATCCATCCTCGAAATCGTCAATGGCGTCCGCAAGAACGGCGGCGACGTGATCATTTCGTTTGGCGGCGCGAATGGCACGACCGTGGCCGAGGCCTGCACGCCGACGCCGGCTCAGGGGCAGACTTTGACCAAGGCCCAGATACAGGCCGCGGCGAACAAGATTCAGAAAATCTATCAGGCCGTTATCGACCGGTACAAGGCGGCCTATCTCGATTTCGACATCGAAACCGGCGGCAGCTTAGGCAACCAGGGTTCCCTGGAAGCTCGGAACATGGCGCTCATCGCGATTCGGAAAGCCAATCCCGGCATTGTCATTTCGTTCACCTTGCCGGTGTTCCCGACCGGCCTGACAGCCAACGCTCCTTCCAGCCTGAATGTCATTACCACGGCCGCGGCCGATGCGTTCGACCCCGATGTCGTCAATGTGATGACAATGGATTATGGTTCCGGCGTCGATGCCGGCGGCACCGATATGGGGCTTTATGCCATCCTTGCGGCGAACAACACGGCGCTTCAAATCAAGGCGGCGAAACTGACGTCCCGCGTCAGCGTCACGCCCGACCTCGGCATCAACGACGATCCCAATGAAATTTTCACGTTCGCCGATACGGCGATGGTGGTGAAATGGGCTGCGAGCAATCCGGATATCGCCCGGCTCGCGAACTGGTCGATCAACCGCGACAATAATAGTACCACAAACGGTTGCAAGGTCGGCACCGGTACGTACGATTGCAGCGGCGTCGCGCAGACTCCCTTCGAGTTCGCGAAGGACTTCAAGCCGTTCAATCAGTAACCGCGATTTCGAACGGATGAACTGCAGCGGCCGCCTTCGGGCGGCCGTTTCTTTTGTGGGCGCTGAACGGATCAGCCCATGCAGCGAAGGATAGCCGGAGCGGCACGTGCCGCGCTCTACTCCCTAATTTCTTCGGTCACGACCTTAAACCCTGCCAGGCTTGAGGGGCCGAAGCTGGTCGAGATCGCAACATCGGTCGCGTCCCGTCCCCGCGCCATCAAGATGCGCCCGATGCGCGCTTTATTGTGCCGGGCGTCGAAGGTATGCCACCGTCCGCCGAGATAGGCTTCGAACCAGGCACTGAAATCCATCGGCGCCGGGTCGGGCGGCACGCCGATATCGCCGAGATAGCCGGTGCAATAACGCGCCGGAATATTCATGCAGCGGCAAAACGCGATGGCGAGATGCGCGAAGTCGCGGCACACGCCCTGGCGGTCCATGAAACCCTCCCACGCGGTGCGGGTCGCGCGCGCGTGTTGATAGCCGAAAGCGATGCGGTCATGGACGTAATCGCAAATCGCCCGGACGCGGGGTTGGCCCGGCGGCGTCTGGCCGAACAGCGACCACGCCGTCTCGGATAGGCGGTCGGTTTCGCAATAACGGCTGCCGAGCAGATAGACGATCGTCCGATCCGGAAGCTCCTCCACGGCATGCTGCTTCGCGTCGGGAGAAGTTTCGTCCGGCGAACCCGAATCCTGCACGATCATGCGGGTGTGAATTTCCAACCGGCCTTCCGGTGCCACGATCCGGGTGCAGATATTGCCGTAGCGGTCGCGATAGTCGCGGGATTCGACCGACGGGTTGAATTCGATGCGGTGCGGCGTTTCCAAATCGCTCATGCGCGTCGGATGAAGATTGAGCATGAGCAGCATCGAGGTAGCGCGCGGACAATCGTAGGCCAGGTCGAACCCAATTCGAATCCGCATTAGATTCCGCTCCCCCAATTCATTCGATTTCCTGACCGTTCAACACCGGCACCCGCGCTTCGGCTTCCGCCGTGACTTTCACCTCCACCTTCATGTCGATCTGGGCGCCGGGAAAGCCGTACCACGTGCCCGATAGCGGCAGCGCCTGGCGCGGATCGCGCACCACCGCGACGCGGATCAAATCGCGGTTGCCGACGATGCCGTTGGTCGGATCGAATTCCACCCAGCCCGCGCCGGGCAGATAGACCTCGACCCAGGCATGCGTCGAGCCGCCGCCGACGCGATCGCTCCGGTCGCGCTCGGGAACGTAGAGATAGCCCGAGACGAACCGCGCGGCGAGGCCGAGCGAGCGAACCGCCTCGATCATCAGGACAGCGAAATCACGACACGTGCCGCGGCCCAGCTCCAAGGTCGTGATCGGGTCCTGCACGCCCGCCTCGGGTCGCCCGACATAGGTGAAGCGACGCCGGATGGCATGGCAGATCGCGATCAGAAGCGGCTCTGTTTCGGTAGGCCCCGCCGGATTGAGAAACTGCCGCGCCCAGCGGTCGACGGCCCGGCCGGGGTCGAGATATTGGCGCTCGACCGAGCGGCTGAGATCGGGAACCTCCTCGGCGTCGTAGGCGAATGGATAGGTCCGGGCATAATCCTCCATCGCGAAGTTCAGCGCATTGCTGGCGGAGTGGTCGAGCCGGATCGTGCTTTCGACCCGAAGCTCCTCGGACCGAACCCGCCTCGCGAAACGGGCGAGCGCGACGCAATTGCCGAACACGTCATGGACCCAGCGTAGATTCTCCGGCTCCGGGGTAATGCCGAGCCACGCTTCGAGCAGCTTCTGGTCGTAGCTGTCGCGCGGCCGCAGCATCATGCGATGCTCCCCGAACGCGACCGGCTGCTTGTAGCGATAGGTAGTGACGTGGCGAACGGACAAGATACGCATGGGTTCCTAATCCCCGGAAACGATGCACTTTTCGGGCCAGATCAGCCAGATGGGCTAGGTCGCGACGTTTGCCAAGCGCCGGTGCGCTTCGGGCAGCAGGCGAAGCAGGCGCTCGGCCCAAATCCGCCGGCCGGCCTCGTCCGCGATCAAATCCTGGCGAATTTCAAGCTCGACGTAAGGCAGCGAACGCGCCTCGGCATGGACGGGCACCGTGTAGTCGGACGCATCCGTCATGGCATAGGGCGCGTTGTCGCCGACGGAAAGGCCGTCATGGGCCATCAAATCCGCCAGAATCCGGGCGAAACGCCCGTCGCGGTTATAAAGCACGCCGCATTGCCAGGATCGCGGCTCGTCCATGAATACAGGGGTAAAGCTGTGCATCGCGAGCAGCACCGTCTCGCTTTCGAGCGCCCGGCGCCGGTTGAGGGCGGCGGCGATTGCATCATGGTAAGGGTCGAAGATGAGCCGCCGTCGGGCCGCCTTCCGGGCTTCGCTCAGATCGCGATTGCCGGGAATTTCCGTGCGCTCACTCACGGTCGGAATCGAGCTCGGTACGCCTGGCGGGCGGTTGCAGTCGATCACCAGCCGCGAATAAATCTGGCGGATCAGGCAGGCATCGAGGCCACCGGCAACCGTCTCCGCCAAGGCGCCGGCGCCGATGTCCCAGGCGATGTGCCGTTGCAACTCGTCCGCCGCGAGGCCGAGCGTCCCGAGGGCGCGGGGAATCCGGTTGCCGGCATGATCGCAAACCATGAGGAAGGGCGAGCTGCCGTCGGGCCGATCGATGCGGACGGCGGCGGGTTCGTCCGGCGCGAGCAAAGCTTCACCGCTGCCGGGGTCTGGCGGATCGGGTGAGGGTGACGATTCTTCCATCGGCATTTCCTTGAGGGCCAGCATACCAGAGGGATCGAACCCGGCGCGACCCTTCGGCTCGCTTGGTTGTCACGGCGGCGATTGCTCCCTATCATCCGGCGCATGAAGCAAACGCCGCGCCAACCGACCGGCGTCTATCCGCGCATCCGCCTGCGCCGCAATCGCCGCGACGAGTGGTCGAGGCGGCTCGTCGCCGAGAGCCGGCTCGATCCGGCCGACTTGATCTGGCCGGTCTTCATCCATGACGACCGCGCCGCCCGGACGCCAATTCCGTCGATGCCGGGCGTGGACCGGCTGTCGATCCCGGCCCTGATCGACGCCGCGGGGGAAGCCAAATCGCTCGGCATCCCGCTGATCGCGCTGTTTCCCGCGACCCCGTCGGAGCGCAAATCGGCCGAAGGCGAAGAAGCGCTCAACCCCGAAAATTTGATCTGCCGGGCGACACGCGCGGTGAAGAAAGCGCATCCCGATTTGGGTGTCCTGTGCGATGTGGCACTCGACCCGTTTACCACGCACGGCCACGACGGCGTCCTGCGCGACGGCTACGTCGCCAATGACGAGACCGTGGCAATACTGTGCCGCCAGGCGCTGGTGCAAGCCGAGGCGGGCTGCGACGTGATCGCGCCGTCGGACATGATGGATGGCCGTGTCGGCGCGATCCGCGACGCGCTCGATGAGGCCGGCCACGAGCGCGTGCGGATCATGGCCTATGCCGCGAAGTACGCCTCGGCCTTCTATGGACCGTTTCGCGACGCTCTCGGATCGAAATCGGCGCTCGGCAAGGCCGACAAGCGCGGCTATCAGATGGACCCCGCCAACGGCGACGAGGCGCTGCGCGAAGTGGCGCTCGATCTCGCAGAAGGCGCCGACATGGTGATGGTAAAGCCCGGCCTGCCCTATCTCGACATCGTCCGGCGCGTGAAGGAACGCTTCGGCGTGCCGACCTTCGCTTATCAGGTGAGCGGCGAATATTCGATGCTCGTCGGCGCGATCGAGCGCGGCTGGCTCGATCCCTCGGCCATGCTGGAGGCGCTGATCGCATTCAAGCGCGCCGGCGCCGACGGCGTGCTGACCTACGCCGCCGTGGAAGCGGCACGGCAGCTCCGAAAAGGCTGACGGACCGAAACGACCCCGACGATGTCGGCATCCCCGATCGACCTCCTCCATGAATGGCGTGATTTTTTCGCCCTAATCGGCGGCGCCGCGGCGGCGCTGGTCGGCGCCATGTTCGTGGTGGTCTCGATCGGCATGGGCTTTTTCAATCGCGGTCACGGCTCCGCTATCGGCAGCTTTCTGACCCAGACGGTGTTTCATCTCTCGGCCGTGATCGTGTTGTGCGCCTTCACCATGGTGCCGAGCCTAGATTGGACCTGGTTTGGCGCGGGCCTGATTGCCGGCGCGCTCGTCGGACTCGCTTATTCCGTGATGGTGATGCGCGATGTCGCGCGGCGCCGCGAGCTTGAACTGGTCGATCACTTTTGGTACGGAGCGGCCCCGGTGACGGGCCATCTTTTCGTACTTGCCGCCGGGGTGATGGCGCTCGAACGCGTGTCCTTTGTGCTCGAAATCCTGGCCTTCGCCATGGTGTTGCTGGTCATCGGCGGCATTCGCAATTCCTGGGACATGATCGTGTTCCTGGTCACGCGGGAGAAAAGCCAAGGAGATGCGACGTAAGGCCCGGCTGGCCGCGTCAGCCCACCAGCAGACCGCCGAACTCTGGATGCTTGCTCATGTAGGCGCGAACGAAGTCGCATTGCACGGCGAGCTTCAAGCCCCTTGCCCGCGCCGCTTCAAGTACGCCACGTGCTAGGGCAGACCCGACGCCGTTGCCACGGAGTGCCGGTGGGACTTCGGTATGGAGCAGCGTCATCCACGCCAGGCGCAAAGCGATAGGTCAGGAACGCGACCCGTCCTTCGGTTTCGAGTTCGAAGCGACGGCGCGCGGAATTGTCGTGGATCGGACCGAACATAAGGTCGCTATCTTTTCGCCGGCACCGAATAACCCTCCCCGGCTATGCCGATGACCGTCGCCAGAATGCGCACGGGATCGGGGCCGACATTGAAGCCCTGATGGGCATGGTTCAAGGCTTCGACGAAGGCATCGCCCGGCTGGTATCGATTGACCGTGCCGCCCTCGGCGCGGACTTCGAGCTGGCCTTGCAGGATGTAGCCGACAAGGGGCACGGGATGTTGGTGAAGCGGCGTCGAGCCCCCGGGCGCGATCTCGATGATCATGGTCGTGATCTCGGGCTTCCCCTGGCTGGGATAGACGATCTCCTGGCCGATATTCGTGATCCCGGTTTTCAGAAGCACGCGCGTCGTCATCGCGTCCTCGGCGAAAGCGGGCGCCGCGAACAAAATCACCGCCATCATCGCAATTGCCCGCAACGCGCATTTCATGGGCCGTCTCCTTGTGTGGACCGATCCATCATAGCACGGCGATTGTGCCCCCTTCTCGCCTGCGCTAAAGACACGCCAACGCAATCGAACGGGTAAATCATGGCCGTGCGGGGCCCGCTTTCGGGCATCACCATTGTCGATCTCTCGCGCATTCTCGCGGGACCCTATTGCACGTTGCTCATGGCCGAGCTCGGTGCACGCGTGATCAAGGTCGAGCCGCCCGCGCCGGGCGACGATGCCCGCGCCTATGGTCCCTATATCCACCACGTCTCGACCTATTTCGCCTCGGTCAATCGCGGCAAGGAATCGATCTCGCTCGATCTCAAGGCGGAAGCCGACAAACGCATCTTCGAAAAGCTGCTGGAGCGCGCCGACGTCATCGTCGAGAATTTCCGGCCCGGCACAATGGAGAAGCTGGGCTATGGCTGGGAGACTCTCCATCCACGCTATCCGAAGCTGATCTATGCGGCGGCCTCCGGCTTCGGTCACACCGGCCCGTACTCGAACCGGCCCTCCTATGACATGGTCGTGCAGGGGCTTGGCGGCATCATGAGCATCACCGGACATCCCGGCCAGCCGCCGGCGCGCATCGGCATGTCGATCGGCGATATCGGCGCCGGCCTCTATACCGCCGTCGCTCTCAATGCCGCGATCTATCATCGCGCTGTCACCGGCGAAGCGACCAAGATCGACGTCGCGATGTTCGATTGCCAGATCGCGCTCCTGGAGAATGCGGTGATGCGCTACACGGTGCTGGGAGAAGTCCCCGGTCCGCTCGGCGCGCGTCATCCTTCGATCGTGCCGTTCGAGGCAATGGAAACGCAGGACGGCTGGATGATCGTCGCGGCCGGCAACGACAATCTTTGGCTCAAGCTTTGCGCCGCGCTGGAACGACCCGACCTCGCGGCCGACCCACGCTACAGGACCAACGATCTGCGCAGCCGGAACCGCGCCACGCTCCGGCCAGAGCTCGAAAAGGAATTGCGCAAACACCCAACCTCGGAATGCATCGCGATCCTCGAAAAGGCAGGGGTGCCGAGCGGACCGATCAACAATGTCGAGCAGGCGCTCGCACATCCGCAAGTCGCGGCGCGCAACATGCTGATCACGGTCGAGGATCCCGAGGCGGGAACGCTCCGCCTTGCAGGCAATCCACTCAAATTCTCGGCCTTTCCCGATCCGCCGACGCGCGATCCGGCGCCAGCACTCGATGGTGACCGCGAGAAGATTCTGAAGGAACTGGGACTGTAGGCATGACAGGGATCGTGCGCTCTCCAGCGCTTATTCCGTCATGGCCGGGCCGGCGCAGCCGAGACCCGGCCATCCACATGCAAGAAGGCGCTCTCTCCCCACGCGTGCGCGGATGGGTGTATTTCATGACGAACCAGCCCAACGGCATCCTCTATGTCGGCGTGACTAGCGATCTTGCGCGCCGCGTTTGGGAACACCGGGAAGGTGTCGTTGACGGCTTCACCAAACGCTACGGTTTGAAGCGGCTCGTCTACGCGGGGTTCCACGAGGGCATCCGCGATGCGATTCAGCGCGAGCACAACATCAAGCACCGGAGTCGGGCATGGAAGGTGAAATTGATCTATACGCAGAACCCGGCATGAAATGACCTTTATGAGCAATTGACGTGAACCAAACGCGTGGATGGCCGGGTCTCGGACTTCGTCCGGCCCGGCCATGACAATCAGAGAGAATTGCCCGTGTGAGGAGGAATAAATGCTGCAAAACCGTCTCGAACCCATGCTCGATCCGCGCCTTCTCGCGCGGCAGCTTTCGAACCAGCATCTGATCGACGGCGCGATGGTGCCGTCGGCTTCGGGCAAGACCTTCAAGATCGTCAATCCCGCGAGCCAGGAGCATATCGCCGACGCCGCCGACGGTGACGAGCGCGATGTCGATCTGGCGGTGCGGGCCGCGGCGCGGGCGCAAAAGAAATGGGCCAAGCTCGCCGCACGGGAACGCGGCAAGCTGGTCCAGGAATGCGCGCGCGTGCTCACGGACCATATCGAGGAGTTGGCGCGCCTGGTCACGCTCGAAACCGGCAAGGCGATACGGACCGAAAGCCGTGTCGAGGCCGGCGTGTTCGCCGACATCCTCGTGTTCTATGGCGGACTCGGCTCCGAGATCAAAGGCGAGACCGTGCCGTTCCGGCCCGGCACCATCACCATGACGCAGCGCGACCCGATCGGCGTCGTCGGCGCGATCATTCCCTGGAACGTGCCGTTGATGCTGATGGCCCTGAAGATCGCGCCGGCGCTGGTGGCGGGGAACGGCGTCGTGGTGAAGTCCGCAGAGGAAGCGCCACTCGCCGTGCTGCGCGCGTGCCAGATCATGAACCAGCTGTTACCGCCGGGAATTCTCAACATCCTTTCGGGCGATGGCCCCGGATGCGGCGCGCCGCTGGCGCGCCATCCCGAAATCCGGAAAGTCACCTTCACCGGCTCGGTCGAGACCGGAAAAATCATCTACCGGATGGCCGCCGATAAACTCATTCCCGTGACGCTGGAGTTGGGCGGCAAAAGCCCGATGATCGTGATGGGCGACGCCGATCTCGACAAGGCCGTCGATGGCGCCGCGACCGGCATGCGCTTCACCCGCCAAGGCCAAAGCTGCACGGCCGCGAGCCGCATCTTCGTCCACGAGACGGTGCATGATTCGTTCATCGACCGGCTCAAGGGCAAGGTCGATGCGATGAAGATGGGCGACCCGCTGGACGAGGCCACGGATATCGGCGCCATCGTATCGAAGCAGCAATTCGACAAGGTGCGATCCTATATCGCCCATGGCGAAGCCACGCCCGGCGCCAAGGCGTTGCGCTGCTCCGCTATGCCCAAGGATGCAAAGCTCAGCGAGGGCTATTACGTGCAGCCGACCATCTTCACTGGCATGAGCAACGACAACAAGCTCGCGCGCGAGGAGATTTTCGGCCCCGTGACCTGCGTCATCAAATTCCGCGATTACGAAGACGCGATCGAACAGGCCAACGACAGCGATTATGGCTTGGCCGCGACCATCTGGACCACCGACCTCAAGACCGCGCTCGACGCGACGCAGCGACTCGATGCGGGCTTCGTGCAGGTCAACCAGAATCTCGTGGTGCAAGCCAATCTGTCCTATGGCGGATTCAAGCAATCGGGCCTCGGGAAGGAAGCTTCGCTCGAAGCCATGCTCGAACATTTCACGCAAAAGAAGACGATCATCATCAATATGGTCTGAGCCGCCGGCCGCGGCGACAAAACACGGAGGGGATGCATGCGGTGGGTCGGACGTGTCGTCCTGGTCCTGGCGATCGTGATCGCCTCGGGGTGGCTATGGCTACGGTCGTCGCTGCCCGATTCCAACGAGACGATCCGGGCCGATGGGCTATCGGCGGCCGTCACGATCGTGCGCGACGCGCATGGGATTCCCACCGTCCGTGCCGCCAACGAACGCGATGCGGCGTTCGCGATGGGTTGGCTCCATGCGCAAAATCGCCTGTTCCAGATGGATCTAGCGCGGCGCTATGGCGCCGGAAGGTTGGCCGAGTGGTTCGGTGCGCGCGCGCTCAAGAACGATCGGTTTGTCCGGACGCTGGGCCTCTACCAGGCGGCGGAGCAACAACTCGCGGCGCTATCGCCCGAAGCTCGCGCCGTGCTCGAAGCCTATGCGGCGGGCGTCAATGGCTGGCTCGCCCAGCGCCATGGCGCCCTTCCGCTCGAATATTACTTGATCCGCGCCGCGCCCGAGCCCTGGAAACCCACCGATTCGCTGGTCTGGGGCAAGCTCATGTCGCTGCAGCTCGCCGGCAATTTCCGGGGCGAACTCTATCGCGCGCGGCTCCTCCAGCGTCTGAAGCCCGAAGATATCGACATCCTTTATCCCCGCTACCCAAAGGATGGCCCTATCACCTTGACCGATACCCGGGAGCTTCTTCGCGGTCTTCCGCTGGACGCCATCTATGCCGCGCTGCCGCCGGAACTCGGGCCGGCCTTTGCGTCCAACAATTGGGTGCTGGACGGAAAGCATACCGTCTCCGGTAAGCCGATGCTTGCGAACGACCCGCATCTCGGGCTCACCGCTCCGGGCGTCTGGTATCTGGCGCGAATCGAGACTCCGGAATTGAAGGTCGCCGGCGTGACGGCGCCGGGAGTGCCGTTCGTCGTTCTGGGCCATAACGAGCACATTGCCTGGGGATTCACGACGACCACCGGCGACGTCGAAGATACCTATATCGAGAAGCTCGATCCGAACGACCCGAACAAATACCTGACGCCCGACGGCTCGCAAGCCTTTACGACCCGCGACGAGGAAATCGCGGTACGTGGCGGCGCACCGGTCAAGATCACGATCCGGGAAACGCGGCACGGCCCCGTGGTGTCCGATCTCGGCGGTCAGGACGCCGATGCCGCCGCGCCGGGCACGGTGCTCGCGGTAGCAACCACTTGGCTTATGCCGGACGATCGCTCTCCCGAGGCGCTTTGGCTCGTCGACAAGGCCAAGAATTGGGATGAGTTTCGGGGTGCCCTCAAGCTCTTCGTTGGACCGCAGCAAAACATGGTCTTCGCCGACGCCGCGGGCAATATCGGCTTCATCGCGCCCGCGCGCATTCCGATTCGCGCCAAGGGCGACGGCTACATGCCTTCGCCCGGCTGGACCGATGATTATGCCTGGACGGGTTTCATTCCGTTCGATCAATTGCCGCAAACCTACAATCCGCCCAGCGGTCGACTCGTCACCGCCAACAACAAGATCGTGCCGAGCTCCTATCCCTTCTTCATCAGCCGGGATTGGGACGCGCCCAACCGGGCCATACGCATCAATCAATTGCTTGATGCGAAGCCGAAATTCGCGCCCGACGACTTCGCCGTAATCCAGGCCGACACCCTGTCCTTGATGGCGCAAGATTTGCTGCCGATCATGCTGCGCATCTCGCCCCCATCGTCGCGCGCGGCTCGGGCGATGGATCGGCTCAAGTCCTGGAATTTTCACATGGACCGCGACCTGGTTGAACCCAGTCTCTTCGCGGCCTGGCTTCGCGAAACGACGCGCGGACTGTTCGCGGACAGGCTCGGACCGGGGTTCGCGGAATATTGGGGACCACGGCCGCTCGCCGTGCATGGCATCCTCACCGAGCATCCGGATTGGTGCGAATCGTCCGGAAAGGGCGGGACGCAAGTCACCGTATCCGTGACGCCCTCCACCGCTCCCGCCGATTGCGCGAGCTTGCTCGCCGCATCGCTCGACCGCGCGCTCGACGATTTGGCGAAACGCTATGGCGATGAGATGGGCGGCTGGAGTTGGGGCCGTGTCCATCCGGCCCATTTCGAGAATCAATTCTGGGCCAATGTACCGATGATCGGATCGTTCTTCGATCTGGCGATTCCGGACGATGGCGGCTCGGATACGGTCAATCGCGCCGACATGCGCTACGCCGACGATGTCGAGCCTTTTGCCGCGGAACACGGACCGGGATTGCGCATGATCGTGGACCTCGCGTTGCCGCAACAGGCTCGGTTCCTGATTACCCCCGGCGAATCGGGCAACGTGCTGTCCCCGCACTATAGCGATCTTATGCGGTCCTGGCGTGATTTCGCCTGGGTGGACTTTTCCGGACCGGCCGACGGCGACTCGACCGAACTCGCTCCGAAGGCCGGGCCGTAAGCGCTGCGAAGATTGTCTAGAAACAGTCTCTTAGACGGACCGATGGTTGGCCCCGATGGGCACCGGGGCGGGTGGTTCTCTTGCCGTCGCCCGCATGTTATTTTCGCCCGGTGCGGGAATTGAGCAAAATTCCGAGGAATCTATTGATTGCTGTCGCGGAGAGTGAGACGCTAATTGGATGCGTGTGCTCGCCTTTGGCGATTGCGACGCATCGATCGGAATTGGGGGGTTGCGTCCCCGGGGACGCACCGCCGAGGAAGAAAGGAAGCAAAAAGTGAGCAAACAGATTCTGGTGGACGCACTGAAGAAGTCGGGTCTGAGGTCGGGCGAAGCCGCCGAAGCCGTCGACACCGTCATCGCCGCAATTGGCAAGGAACTCAAGAAGACCCAGAGGTTCGGGCTACCCGGCTTCGGTTCATTTCACGTTAGCAAGCGCGCCGCGCGGACCGGGCGTAATCCCCGCACCGGCGAAGCCATCAAGATCAAAGCGAGCAAGGGCGTCCGCTTCAAGGCCGGCGCCAAGCTCAAATCTTCGCTCTAATCCACGGCATTTTTCGAGACTGCTCATGAGGGCTCGGACCGCGCGCAACGCGGTCCGAGCCGACTATCCGTCACAGCCCCTTCGGATAGTCGGTCCGATGGAAATCTTGGTCTATTCCGGACTTGAGCTTCTGGGCGATGGCGTGATGAAGTTGCCGTTCGTTCGCGCTCTCCGCAAGCGATGGCCCGATGCGCATATCACCTGGCTAGCGGGAAAAGGCAAGACCGTCTACGCAAACTCGCTAGCTCCTTTGGTTCAAGGAGCGCTGGGAACCGTCCTCGAGGATGCCGGAATCGGCTCGCGATTGGCCGAGCTGCTGCGGCCTCCTCTTGTTGGCCGGCGCTTCGATCTCGTCATCGACACGCAGCGGCGCGTGATAACGACGCTGATCCTGCGCCGCGTCCGGAGCGAATGCTTCGTGAGCGGAGCCGCGGATTTCCTTCTCTCCGACCGCAAACCGCCGCCGGGTTACCGGCGTCCCGAACGACTGGTCGATCAGCTTCTCGATCTGATCGAGATCGCCGGCGGTCGCAGGGTGGAACCGGATCACGCGCTAGACCTCGATCCGAGTCTGCGGCGCTGGGCTGAAGCGGCTCTGGCCCCGGGACCGGTCTATGTGGGGATCGCGCCCGGCGCCGGTGGTCCCGACAAGCGCTGGCCTCGAGAGCGTTTTGTTCGTCTGGCCGAGCTTCAACATCAAGCCGGCCGCGTACCCGTCCTATTCCTAGGTCCCGCCGAAGCGGACTGGATTCGGGAACTGCGCGAGCAAGCGCCGTGGGCGCGTTTCCCGCTCCAAGAGGATCTGTCGCCGCAGGAAGTAGCCGCGTCGCCGCTCATGACGATCGCGCTCGGCCAGCGCCTGGCGCTTGCCGTGGCGAATGACAGCGGCATGGGCCATCTACTGGCGGCGTCGGGTTGCCCCGTGGTCTCGCTGTTCGGCCCCACGCGGCCCGCGAAGTTCGCCCCGAGCGCCCGGCGTTTGACGGTCATCGAGGCGAGCACCTACGGAAATAGCGAGATCTCGACTATTCCGCTGACCGCGGTGGCCGAGGCCGTGACGCATGCTTTGGCCTGGGCTTGAGGTGGGACCGGGTCGGCCTGTAGGCGCCAGGCCGGCAAAAAAATGGTCGCGCTCGTACCCGCGCCAGGCGCGCTTTCGAGTACAAGCCGCCCACCATGAAGTTCCGCAAGTTCCTTGGCTATCGGCAAGCCTAGTCCGGTGCCGTCGTATTTTCGCTTCAAGCCGTTATCGACCTGACGGAATGGGGTAAGCGCGACCGCGACTTCCTCGGGCCCCATGCCAATACCCTCGTCCTTCACCGTGATCGCGAACTCGCCGCCATTTTCGACGATCCAACAGCGGATTGTAATGCACGTCCCCGCCTCGGAGAATTTGACCGCGTTCGACAGAAGATTGACCATCACGCGTTTGAGCGCCGTCTCGTCAGCGTGAATAGTGATATCGCCGCTGTCGTTGTCCTGGCCGATCTTGATGTCGGACTGTTCCGCGCGCCATCCGACCAGGCGCAAGGCGGATTCGACCATATGGGCCGGATAAAACGTCGTCTCCCGCAGGTTGAAGGAATTGGCTTCGATTTTCGCCAGATCTAGAATGTCGTTGATCACCGTCAAAAGGTGGTTCGCGCTGTCGAGAATGTCCCCCGCGTAGATTCGGTAACGATCGCCCCCGAGCGGGCCGAACATCTCCGCCTGCATGATCTGCGAAAAGCCGATGATTGCATTCAACGGCGTCCGCAACTCATGACTCATGTTGGAGAGCATATCCGATTTGGCGCGACTGGCGGCCTCGGCGGCGTCGCGAGCGCGACGAATCTGGGTTTCGACGCGCTTTTGTTCCGTGACGTCCACGGTCACCGTGATCGCCATGGCGCGGCCTTGGAATCGAAATGGATGGACCGTGACGTCCACGAGTATTTCCGAGCCGTCGGCTTTGCGGTAGTGCCAAAGGCCGCGGCGCCCGGTCCCAGGCACCGGGGATTTCAAAACCGCCTTGTAGCGCTCGAGTTCATGGGGTGAGCGAATATCTTCCGCGGATAAGGCCCGAAACTGGTCGCGCGTGTAGCCGAACAATTGGATCGCGCAATCATTGACCTCGACATAGCGCTGCGTCTTCAGGTCGACCAACATCATCGGCACCGGCGCGCTGGAGAACATCAGATGAAAATGCTGCTCGCGTTCGCGCAACGCCTCTTCGAGGCGGCGCCGCTCGGTGGTGTCGCGCAACGTCGCGATCATTTGTATCTTACCGGCATTTTCGCTTCTGGCGGGGACGGCGCTGACATCCGCCCAGAAGAAGGAACCGTCTTTGCGCCCGCAACGGAACTCGCGGTGCAGCGTCCCCTTTCGTTCGAGGGCGCCGATGGTCGCCAGATCGCTCTGCTGCCCCCAGAGGAAGGACGGGGGCTTTCCGATCAACTCATCGGAATCGTAACCGGTCATCCTAACCGTGGCTGGATTCACATAGACGATGTGCGTGCCGCTGTCGGGATCCGATGGCACGTCCGGTGCTACAACCATCGCGGCGTCGTACGCCCCCAACACGACGGACTGCAGGAGCGAAATGCTCTCCTCCGACACTTTGCGGGCGAGCGCGGGCTTGGCCTTTTCCGCCAGCTCGACGAGTCGAACCGCAAGCGCGGTCATATCGTCTGGCCCCGCGCCAAAATAGAAGTACATGGCAAACCGGTGCTGGCCCTGCACAAGCGGTACGACGATCAGACGTGCCGCGCCGCATTTAATGGCTGGGATCATCTGCGGAAACCGGGATTGGACGGCAACAAGATCGGGGATGATCATGGGTTCGGCGCGCGCCAGCGCCGAACTGGTGATGCTGCCCGTGAAGTCAATCGAGATTTGGCGGACGCGGTCCGCGTGTTTCGCCCATCTCACATCGGGGCAATACGCCGCGATCATTTGAACCGTGTTGTTTTGCGAGACGATCTCCATGACCGAGCAGTGCAGGGCGTTCACGGCTGTCCCCATCAGCGCGATCGAGGTCTCCAGCGCCGCGATTCCCGTGGGTGCTTCCACAATCGCCTGCATCAATCGATTGACGAACTCGAGATGATGCTCGGCTTCGATACGACCGCGTAATTCCAACCGAAGTTCAAGCTCGTTCATCACCAGATGCGCGAGCGTCGCAAGCCGCTCCCGTTCCGTCACCGTTAGGTCGGAATGCGGCGCGACGTCGAACACGGAAAGCGTGCCGATCCTCTGCCCATCGCGAGTAATCAGCGGCGCCGCCGCGTAAAATCTCAGATGCGCTTCGCCCACAACATCCGGATCGTCGCTAAAGCGCGAATCCTTCGAAGCGTCGGGTACAACGAACACATCATCGTCGAGGATAGTGTGAGCGCAAAAGCTCGCGGCGCGCGAAATTTCGGTAGGGCCACCCCGGCTCGACTTGAACCAGACGCGATCGGCGTCGACAAATCCGATGGCGCTGAATTTTGCCCCGAACATCGCGGCCGTCATGGACACGAGACGATCGAAGGTCTCTTCGGCCTCGGTATCGAGAATATGATAGCGGCGTAACGCGGCCAAGCGCTTTGCTTCGGCGTCCGGAAGCGGAACCCTTTGATCCAGCGGGGCGGGGATGCCTACCACGGGCTTGACTGACTTCATGGATGAGCACTATCGCCCGTTACGGTAAATGCCCGGTTAAGAGAATTAGCGTGCCCCGGCCTTCTGTCCGCCTTCAGTGAACGAATACTTTTGACAAGTCGAAGAGCGGAGGCCGCGGTTCCTACGCCGTAGCGAGATAGTGGAGGCTGAAGAGCCATTGCGGATCGGTCCAGCAATCGAGAGGCCGATAGCCCGCGTCGCGCGCCAGGTTCTGGAAATCGGAGACGGTGTATTTCCATGAATCTTCGGTATGGATGCCCTCGCCAACGGCAAAATGGAATGTCCGCCCCGCCACATGGACGGACTGATCCGTAAGGCTCCGGATCTGAATGACGATTCGCCCGGCCTTGGCATCGTAGCGCGCGTGATGCTCAAATTGGTGGATCGCGAAATCGGCTCCGAGTTCGCGATTCATGCGCTCGAGAAGGTTGAGGGTGAACGACGCCGTAATTCCGGCGGCATCATTGTAGGCTGCCTCGAGTCGAGACCGGTCCTTCTTGAGATCGACACCGATCAGCATGGCGCCGTTCGATCCCAGAAGCGAATGACAATGAATCAGGAATCGGGTGGCGGCGGTCGGCGTGAAATTGCCAATGCTCGATCCCGGGAAAAAACCGAGGCGTTGCCCCACACCTTGCTCGACCTCCGCCGGCAAGTCGATCGGCTGCAGGAAGTCGGCGCAAATCGCGACGGTGCGGAGGGAGGGGAAGTCCAACGCCAAATCGTCGGTTGCGCGCAGCAGCGTTTCGCGAGAGACCTCGATCGCGACATAGGCTTGCGGCCGAACCAGGGCACGAAGCAGCGTACGAACTTTTCGGCCGGCTCCGCTACCCAACTCGATCAGCGTGGCATCGGGGCCGATCCGGCCGGCGATGGCGCCGGCATGCTCTGATAGAATGCCGATCTCCGTTCGTGTCGGATAATATTCGGGCGTCTCGCAGATCGCTTCGAACAGATCGGAACCGCGCTCGTCATAGAGGAAGCGGCACGGAATGCTCTTTTGGACCCGAGACAGGCCTTCGAGCACCGCATCACGAAAGCTTTCGAACTTGGGCGCGAAATCGTGAAACATCACCGCGGCGCCTGATCTCATGATGCGTCCTCCGCGAGCCGGATGCCCCCGAAGCACCACCGCGCCGCGGGCGGAAAGAAATTGCGATAGGTTGGCCGGACATGACCCCTCGGCGTCACGCAGGCACCCCCTCGGAGCACCATCTGGTTGCTCATGAATTTGCCGTTGTATTCGCCGACCGCGCCCGCCGCCGGTCGGTAGCCCGGATAAGGGGCATAAGGGCTAGCCGTCCATTCCCACACATCGCCGGCCATCTGGCGCAGACCTTGACCGGATCCGGCGGCGAGCGGGTGGAAGACGTCGCGATCCACCAAGTGGCCTTCGACTCCGCCCTGGTGCTCGATCGCCGCTATTTCCCATTCGGCTTCCGTCGACAGGCGCTTCCCGCGCCATCGGGCAAAAGCATCGGCCTCATAGTGGCTAACGTGGCAGACCGGTTCGGCGAGTTCGATCGGCCGCCGACCCGCGAGGGTGAAGATGGTCCAACCGGCGCCTTCGTTGCGCCAGTACAGCGGCGCTTGCCAGCCCTGGGCGCCGACGGCTGCCCAGCCGTCCGACAACCACAATTCAGGCCGCCGATAGCCGTCGTCGGCGATGAAAGCAAGATAATCCCCGCAGGTCACGAGGCGGGAGGCAAGCCGAAACGGCTCTAGCCAGACGCGATGGCGGGGCCCCTCATTATCGAAAGCGAAAGTCGCGCCACCATTTCCGATCTCGCGCAGACCGCCTTCGAACTCGACCCATTCGAGATTTCCCGCGACCGCGCCCACCTCCGGCATGCGCGCGTGATACGCGGGGTCCGTCGGATTGGAGGAAAGGACGTGCTTTATATCCATCAGGAGAAGCTCTTGATGTTGCTCCTCGTGATTAAGGCCCAATTCGAGCAGCGGCATGACTTCGAGCCACCGCTTCGCGTCGACCGTCAGCATGAGCCGTCGCATCGCCCCATCGACCCGGGCACGATAGCGGGCGATTTGGGTAACGCCTGGACGCGACATCAACCCTCTTTGCGGGCGCGGATAACGCGGTCCGACCGCTTCGTAATAGGAATTGAACAAGAACCCGTAAGCGGCGTCGAAAACGCGATAATTGGGCAGATGCGGGCCAAGGAGAAAAGTCTCGAAGAACCAGCTCATGTGGGCGCGATGCCATTTGGTCGGGCTGACATCGGCCATCGATTGAATGGTTTGATCTTCCGCCGACAGGGGCGCCGCGAGCGCCTCGGTCCGGGCCCGCACCTCTCGATAGCGGCGAACCCATTGTTCGCGCTCATTCCCCACTTCGTTGGCGGCGACCAGTTTCACGAAATATTCCTCTTAACCCCTTCTGGCGCCGGTTCTTATCACAAGATAGGGTACATCGAAACGTAGTCGGCCAAATGGGATGACGAGCCTTAAATAGGACTTTTGGTGTAACCCCGCTTTTCTTTGACGGTTCCCCGGCGTTATGTGTCGGATCGGCGAGTGCACAAGGAGGAAACGCCATGGCCTGGGAAACGATCCTTTTCGAAATCGCGAGCGACGGGGTTGCGATCTTGACGTTGAATCGCCCCCAAAAGCTCAATGCTTTCAACGACCGCATGCATGAAGAGATCGGCGAGATACTGGGCCGGGTCGAAAACGACGATGCGATCCGCGCGCTGGTCGTGACGGGCGCCGGCCGCGCTTTCTGCTCCGGAGCCGACCTCAATCAAAGGTTGTCCGAGCCGAGAGGCGCCGGCGACGCGCTCGACCGGTACTACAATCCCCGGGTCAAGCGCCTCATGGCCCTGGCCAAACCGGTGGTGGCCGCGGTCAATGGCCCGGCGGCCGGAGCGGGTGCGAGCCTGGCGCTAGCCTGCGATATCGTCCTCGCCGCGCGATCCGCCACCTTCATCCAGGCCTTTGCCCGGATAGGCTTGGTGCCCGATGCGGGCGGCACTTATTTCCTGCCGCGCCTGGTCGGATCGGCCAGAGCCAAGGCTTTAGCACTGCTGGCCGAACCGTTGCCGGCGGAAACCGCGGCCGCCTGGGGGCTGATCTGGAAGGCGATCCCCGACGACGAACTCATGCCGGAAACGATGGTGCTGGCCCGGCGGCTGGCGCAAGGTCCCACACTTGGCCTCGGCCTCATTAAACAGGCACTCAATCGTTCGCTCGAAAACGATCTCACGCAACAGCTCGATCTGGAACGCGACCTGCAAAAACGGGCCGCGAGTTCCGCGGATTTCCGCGAAGGCGTCGCTGCCTTTCTCAACAAGCGACCAGCCAAGTTCAGCGGCCGCTGAGGCGTTTCGCGACCAACGGGCGGACGACGTTTGCTTTATCTAGTCTACGATTGTCGCTAAGATCGCGAGATGAGGGCCATAGGGGTAGTCGTGCTGAGCGGCATCAAGAGAGCGCTTCGATTTGCGGCGGGATTGGCCTCCCTACTTGGCACCTTTGGGATAGCGGCCGCCGCGGAGGTGCAAATCGTCACGACATACGATTATCCGGTCGCTGGCGCCTCGACCTACGGCCGGGGCATCAGCAACGACGGCTTGGTCGCGGGCACTTTTGTCATGGATCGCCTGACCAAGGGTTTCGTTCGTTTTCCCGACGGTCACTTCAGCGAGCCGATCGTCGCCCCGCCCGATACCTCCAAAGGATCGACCTACGCAACGGACGTAAACGTTCTCGGCACGGTCGTGGGTGCCTATCAGGACAGTGACGGGTTCATCCTGCGCAACAACAAATATGGCAATTTCTCCGACACCGAGATTTTGGGCATCAACGATTTGGGCCACATGGTCGGCATCGGCAATGGAATCGAAATGAATTTCCCGGTTCCGGGCGTCATTCTGAGCGGCACGCGGCGAACCACTTTCTTCGCGCCGGGGGCAAGTTCGGGCCTGTCGGAAACCTTTGCCAATCGCGTCAACAATTTCGACCACATCGTCGGCTACTATACGCTCGACGGCGCCGCGACCTTTCACGGTTTCCACCGCGACGGACTGGGCAAGATCGTGACCGTCGATTTCCCAGGCGCCAGCGACACCTATCTGAACGGCATCAATGACGAAGGCTGGATCGTCGGGCAATTTTTCGACAGCGACGGGATTTCACACGCCTTCTATCGGATCGGCGGCGCCTTTGTGCAATTCGACTATCCAGATGCCGCCGGCACGGCTTTTAACGGCCTCAATAACAGCGGCTCGATTTCCGGGCGGTACAGCGAGGCGAACGGGAGCGCCCACGCCTTCATCGCCCAGATATTCTGCGGCGATGGACGGGCCCCATCGCCCGAACGCCGCGGACCTTGCTGAGCCCCGCGGCCACAAATAACATCCAATATCAGCGCATTCTGGCCGCTAACCTGGTGAGCGCCGCCAGAGCTTCGAGGGTTGGCGCGGCCACGCCGACGATACTACCGATTTCCAATACCGCGCCGAGAAGCGCCTCCAATTCGAGCAGCCGATGCGCTTCAAAATCCTGCAGCGTCGAGGATTTGTGCGGACCGACGATCCGCGTGTCGTCGATCCGGCCCTCGACATCGCGCGCAAAACGCACGCCGATATGCTCGCCGATCTCCCGCGCTTCCAACATTGCGTTGCGCACGAGCGGAAGCGTCTCCGGGTCATTCACGAGATCGAGCAATGTCCCGCGTGTCAGCACACTCATCGGATTGATGACGAGATTGCCCCACAGTTTTACCCAAAGCGCGTCCCGTATGCGCGGCGTAGTCCTCGCCTCGATACCGGAATCCGCGAGATAGGCCGCGACTCTATCGAGCCGCGCTGTCATCCTGCCGCTGGGCTCGCCAAGGATGAATTCGTTGCCTGAAAGATGGCGGACGATGCCGGGCGCTGGGGTGCTCGCCGCGATATAAACCACACAGCCCAACACCTGGGCAGCGTCGAGCAACGCGGTAACGCGGCCACCGGGATCGACCGCCACCAGGGATTTTCCCTCGAGAATCCCTCCGGCCCCGAAGGTGTACCACCAGGGAATCCCGTTCTGAGCGGCGACTAATACCGTCTCCGGTCCCGTCAGCCGAGCGATACTCGATGCGGCTTCCGGGACGGCGTGAGCCTTGATGGCGATGAAGACGAGATCCTGTGGAGGCAGTGTTTCGGGACGGTC
>Ga0182024_10006409_pt1 | contig 25854 bp, 30 predicted proteins | sample P32metaG_FD_120480 | JGI IMG/M metagenome (GOLD analysis project Ga0182024, IMG submission 120480) | Permafrost microbial communities from Stordalen Mire, Sweden - P3-2 metaG (Illumina Assembly) | ecosystem: Environmental > Terrestrial > Soil > Wetlands > Permafrost | place: Sweden: Stordalen... | reverse complement strand
GAAGCCAAGAAGCGCTTCGGATTTTTGCTGGAAGCGCTGGAATACGGTGCGCCGCCGCATGGCGGAATCGCGCTGGGTCTGGACCGTCTGGTGATGATCCTGGCGGGAGAAACGTCCATTCGAGAAGTGATCCCGTTCCCCAAAACCGCCCGCGCCACCGACCTGATGTCCGAAGCTCCATCCACGGTTTCCGAGCGGGTGTTGCGCGAGCTGGGCATCCGCATCGCCGGGGCGCCTGGGAAACCTTAGAGTGTAAATAGCCATGCCAGCGGTGACCATTGAGGGTGTGTGGAAGTATTACGGCGACTATCCTGCGCTCCGCGATATTTCCTTCCACGTCGACGGCGGCGCTTGCCTGGCGCTGATCGGCCGCAACGGCGCGGGCAAAACAACGTTGCTGCGAATCCTCGGCGGCCTTTCGAAAGCGGGACGCGGCCGCGTCTCCATCCTCGGGAAGGACACACGCGCCAGCAGCACGCGGCAGCGCATCGGGATCCTGGGTCACGGCATCGGCGTTTACGAAGAGCTTTCCGCGTTCGAAAATCTGAACATGTTCGGCCATCTCTATGGGCTGGAAGATCCGCGCCGCACGGCGACGGAATGGCTGGAGCGAACCGGCCTCGACCGCGTTCGAGACGGCCTGGTCAGGGAGTTTTCGCGCGGCATGCGCCAGCGCCTGGCCATCGCGCGCTGCTTTCTGCACCAACCTGCGTTGCTGCTGCTGGATGAGCCGTTCACCTCGCTCGACGACCGCGCCATTGCGGTGTTGCAAGATCTGCTAAAGTCAGCGCTCGCCGAGGGACGCACCATCATTATGTCCACCCACCAGTTGCGCGAAGCGCTGGAACTGGCCACCGACGTGGCGCTCATCAATCGCGGCAAACTCGCCTATCGCGGTCCTCGCACCTGGGAAATGTTGGAAGATCCCGGGTGGCTGTATCGTCACTACGGAGAGGCATGAAGTTTCTGCGCCAGACCCTGGCGATCGCCGCCAAAGATCTGCGCTCGGAAATTCGCGGCAAAGAGGCCGTGAACGCTTCCGTGTCATTTGCGCTTGTGATCCTGTTGCTCTTCAGTTTCGCGTTCGATCTGGAACCCGAGCAGACTCGCGACATCGCGGCCGGCCTGCTATGGATGGTCTTCGCTTTCGCCGGCACCCTGATCCTCAACCGCAGTTTTGCACGCGAGCTGGTGAACGATTGCCTGGACGCCTTGCTGGCTTCGCCCGTCAGCGGTGCGCAACTGTTTTTCGGAAAATGCCTCGCCAACTACGTGCTGATCGTCGTGGTGGAATGCATCAGTCTTCCGGTCTTCGTTATTTTCTATAATGTTCGCTTGCAACGTCTGGGACTGCTCTTTTTGGTGATGCTGCTCGGAACCTGGGGCATCACGGTGATCGGGACGTTGTTTAGCGCCATGACTGTAAATTTGCGCCTGCGCGAGTTGATGCTTCCGACGCTGATTTATCCCATGCTGATTCCAGCGCTCGTGGGCGCCATTGAGCTGAGCCGGGTATTCATCAATGGCGGCTCGCTGGCGGAAAATTTCATCTGGTTTCGTATTCTGGTGGCGTTCAACGTCATCTTCACTATTTTGTCTTTGGCTTTGGTAGATATCGTATTGGTGGGGTAAAGACCATGCGTCTGAAAATCATCGTGACTTTAACAGCCCTCGCGGGCCTGATTCTGGCCTGGAATCTGCACCGCATTTTCCTTCAGGTTCCCGACGAAGCGAACCAGGGCGCCATCTTCCGCATCATCTACTTCCACGTGCCGGCCGCCATCACGTCGTTCACCGGCTTCTACCTGGCGATGTTTTCCGCCATCGGGTATCTGGTTACCAAGGATTTGAGGCTGGACTCGATCGCCGCGTCCATCAATGAAGTCTCGCTCGCCTTCGCCACCATCACGCTCTGCACCGGCAGCATTTGGGGCCGCATCATCTGGGGAATTTGGTGGACCTGGGACCCGCGCCTCACCTCGTTCTTTGTCTGCTGGCTGATCTACGTGGGCTACTTTATGCTGCGCCGCTCCATCGACGATCCCACCGCCCGCGCACGCCTTTCCGCGGTGTTGTCGATATTTGCGTGCGTGGATATTGTGCTGGTCTGGAAATCGATTGAATGGTTTCGCACGCAGCACCCCGGCCCGGTTTTGGAAATCCGCGGCGGCGGCGGCATGGCGCCTGGAATGGAAGCGCCGCTGTGGTGGAATTTTCTGGCTCTGCTGATGCTGGCGACGGCTTTGGTCCTGATCCGGACGCGGCAGGAAACCATGAAACTCGAGATCGATGCGCTGCGGCGTCACGCCCACGCGTTTTAGGAGAACGCGCTCATGAACCCACAAAACTATACGTTCATGTTTTATGGCTTTACTGTCGCCTGGCTGATCATTATCGTTTACGTGATCTCTATCGCGCTGCGCGAAAAGAAACTGCGCCAGGAGCTGGACCGCGTGAAGCGGATGGTCGAAGAGGGCGAAAGTACGCGGCGCTAGCTGGCCAAATCGAGCACGGTGACTTCGGGCCGGCAGTTTACTCGGACGCCATCGATGCTTCCCACGCCCCTGGTAATGTAAACCTGCCGTCCGTTCCATTGCTTCAGGCCGGCGATGAAGCGCTTGTCGCGCACCGGTACGAAGCGCTCGCCTACAATCGGCAACACCACTTGTCCGCCGTGCGTGTGGCCGCTGAGCATCAGGTCCCAAGGCCGATCTGCCAGCGCGTCCTTGGTGTCGGGATTGTGCGCCAACAGAATCGCGGGATCGTCCGCCGAAACATTCGCGAACGTGAGATCGCCGTCCACATCGCGGCTCCAAAGATCTGGCACTCCGGCAAATCGAACGGATTGATCGCGCACGCGCACTACTTCGGAACGATTGTGGAGCAACGGAATATGGCTTGCATGGAGCAGCCCGTCAATCGCGGAAGTATCCTTGAGCCCACCAACCGAAGAAGCCCAGGGGCCTCCGTCATGATTGCCCAAGGTGGCGAGCACAGGCGCTGCGCTCGACAACCGCCTAAGAATGCGCGCATACTCCGATTGGTCAAAGGGAGAGGCATCGGTGACAAAGTCGCCCGTCAAGCAGATCACGTCGGGTTTGGCTTCCAGACCTAGCTCGACCGCTTTCTCAATTAATGAGAACGGGACCACGGGCGATGCGTGCAGATCCGACAAATGAAGTATCCGCACACCGCTCGTGAGGCTCTTGCAAGGCAATTTCACTCGATGGAAGGTACGCTCCAGCCAGTTCGGCTCCACGCCAAATGCATACGCTGGGGCACAACCAGCTAGCGGGAGTAAAGAAAGGAGTTTCCTGCGGGTCACGCAGTCCTATTTTCGCATGCGCGGCTGGAACTGGATAGTTACCATGGTCCTAGTACGCGCTCCCCGCAATTGCGTCGACGAAAGCCTTCGGGATTGGCCACGCCCCGTATACTTGTCGCTCGTCGCGCCGAAAACTCCCGGCCACCAGCACACCGCTCAGATCGGTTGGATCGGGTTTTTGGCGCTGGTGCGCGAGCAACTCGCGAAGCGCTTTCGTGGTTCCTTCAAACTGCGTGACCAGCGCCGTGGCCGCCGGCGCGTCTTTGCAGGTGACGTTCACGCCGAACTGCAGTTGCCGATCGGGATTTGCGCCGACGCTGAATACAATCTGTTCGGCGCCTTGCAAGGCCGGCACATAGGCCTTGGCGGCCGCCGGCAACGCGTCCATCGACTGCAGCGCCCCCGCCGGGATCAGCGCCCACACTGGCTCCTTCGGCGCCGCCAGCGCTAACTTCCCCGATTTATTCGTCACCTGATATGCCCCAAAATCGTCCGGACCAATCGCCATCGCCATCACATCCCGCTTCAGCAGATAAAACGAAATGCGCCGATTCGGCTGGCTTCCCGCCAACACGCAAAAATCGTTGTGACAAGATCCGCCATGCCGCTCGGCATAGTCCCTCAGATTGCTCCAATGAAAACGCCCGCGCAGAGCAAAGTAAGTGCGGCCGTCCTTGAGCGCCGCCGCGACGGCATCCAGATCCTGGCGATAGTCGAACTTCGTTTCACCGACGAACTGCCGATAGTCGGGCTCTTCGGCGGTCTTCGAACCCGCCAGCATGTCGAGAATCCCCGATCGCCGCAGCGCGTCCACGTCGATGTAAATGACACTGGCGTTGGTGGCAGGCAGGTAGGCCACCAGATCGGAAGGCCGAACGGCGCTTCGCGATCGAAACCAATAAATACCGCCAGCCGCAAGCACGCACGCCGCTAACAGCACCACCAGTTGCCGGAGTTGAAAGCGGGCGTTCACAAGGGGGAATTACACCGCCGCGACGGTCTCCGTCAGTCGCGATTCTTTCCAAAGGTCGATATACGGCGCGAGCGATCGCATCATCTGATAAAACTGCGGGATATCCAGCGACTGCGCTCCATCGCTCACCGCCTTTTCGGGCGCCGGATGCACTTCCACGATCAGGCCGTCCGCTCCGATCGCAACGCCGGCGCGCGACAGGGCAGGCACCAGACTGCGCTTTCCGGTGGCGTGGCTTGGATCCAGAATTACCGGCAAATGCGTTAGCTCGCTGAGCGCCGCGACGGCGGCGATGTCGCACGTGTTGCGTGTCACGGTCTCAAACGTCCGGATACCGCGCTCGCATAGAATCACGTTCGGATTCCCGTGCGCCACCACATACTCGGCCGACATCAGCAGTTCCTTGATGGTGGAACTCATGCCGCGCTTCAGCAGCACCGGCCGGTTGCATTTGCCCAGGGTCTTCAGCAGCGCGAAGTTCTGCATGTTGCGGGCGCCGATCTGCAGGATGTCGGCATAATCGGCCACCAGGTCCACGTCGCGATCGCTCATCACCTCTGTGATGATCCCCAGCCCGGTAGCTCGCTTGGCCTTAGCCAGCAGCTTCAGCCCTTCTTCTTCCATGCCCTGAAAATCGTACGGCGAAGTGCGGGGCTTGAACGCGCCTCCGCGCAGCAGTTTCGCGCCCGCCCGCGCCACGCCCTCGGCCGCTTGCATAATCTGCTTCTCGGATTCCACCGAGCAGGGGCCGGCCATCACGATAAACTCATCGCCGCCGATCTCGCAATCGCCCACGCGAATGCGCGTGCGCTCGGTTCGGTACTCCTTGCTCACGAACTTGTATGGCGCGGAGATGCGCACGGCCTTCTCCACTTGCGGCATGGCCTCCACCGACTCGAGACACGCGGTTGTGTCGCCGGTGCCAACCGCGCCGATCACCACCCGCTCCTCGCCCTCGATGGCGTGGATCTTGTAACCGAAATCCCGGATACGTTCACACACTTGCTCGATCTCCTCTTTCGTCGAGTGGAGTTTCATCGAGATGATCATCGTTCTATCTCCTAAAAATCAAAAACCCACTCTTTCGAGTGGGTTGCTTTTACTATAGCCGCTATTGCTTAAGCCAACGCCACTCGCCCCGATTCAGGCGCTAAACCAATACCAAAATCGAAACGAGTTGTAGGCGCGACGACGCATGAAGCTCCAGTATATGCAGAACTCCAGGTCGCCCGCAAGGCCGGCTGACCGGCCTCATGCCAGCGAGGCGCACCGGATCAACTCCAGCGGGCCGAGACTGGGGAATCGCCCCGGCGACCGTTCGATAGCGCTGCGCACCGCCTCAAAATCCGCGGCGTTGTTGTGAATGAGGGGCATTCTAGCTACCAAAGCAGTCGCAGCGATCATGCCGTCAAACCTCCAACGGGCCAGCCGTTCCTGACGCGATTCTGTCAAACGATGGGCGCGCCGAGGCGGCGTTGGAGGATGGGGCAGCATGGCCATGATTTCCCCGCCGACTATAGCAACAGCGCCGTCCAGCGGCCACACGCGTCCGAGCGCGCCGAGATACTGGGTGCGTGCGCTCTCCACTAGGTGCCTCTTTTGGCCCGCGGACCGCTGCCACACACTGCTGTATCCGCGAACTCGCTCAAGAACCGTGATCGCGGATATATGGATGAAATGATGCGACAAGTACACGCGCATCCAACGTGAAAATTCGGAATCCTCTGAGCGCTCTAACCAACTCTCGGCGCTGGTATCGAATAGAAAGGGCCCAGACGCTGGATCGATCACGAATCAGCGTCTCGGAGCGCGTTCAAGAACAATGCCGTCAAGAAGCGCCCTCTCCACTTCTGTGAAGCCTGAAAACGCTTTCTTGTATGCGTTGAGCACTTCTTCGGAGCGCTCGGTCGCCTCATGCTGCCGCAGACCCTCGGACAGCGCTTCCGATATCACTGTGCTGAGGTTCACCCCTCTGGCGCGTGCAATATTCTTCGCTTTGGTGAAGGAATCGGAGGGCAGCGTCAACGTTGTTCGCTGCTTCTTGACTCTGCTGAGAGAACGGGCTGGTCCCATGAACACAGTTTAGCATCAACACCGTCATCAATGTGTATCAGGCCGCGCCGTCGAACCGCGCCGTCGAAACCGTGGACGCCAGCCGACGAAAGTGAAAGAATAACTCGTGGCATGAAAACATTCGCGGCCTTGCCTTTGCTTAGCGCGGTTTCTCTTGTCGCCCAATCCCCGCCTGCAGCCGCTCCTCGTCCACGCAACATGCTCATCAGCCGCGCGGTTCCCGATGCCGCCGCCGTAGAGCGAGGGCAGAAAATCTTCGTGGGCAATTGCGGCTTTTGTCACGGCGCCACGGCGCAAGGCGGCGATAGCGGGCCCGACTTGGTTCGCTCCGCACTGGCGTTGGATGACGAACGCGGCGATAAGATCGGCCCGGTGATCGAGCAGGGGCGCCCCGGCAAAGGCATGCCGGCGTTCCGGCTCCCTGTAGATCAAATACAAGATATTGCAGCCTTCTTGCGCTCCCGCCAGCAAGCCGCGATTGACCGCAACGCTTATAGCATCCTCAACATCGTCACCGGCGACCGCGAAAAAGGCCGCGAATATTTCAATGGCGCCGGCCGCTGCCACTCCTGCCATTCGCCCACGGGCGACCTTGCCGGTATTGCGAAACAGTACGATGCCGTCACATTGCAATCGCGCTTCCTGTACCCACGCCCGCGCTCCACCGATGCGCAGCCCATCCGCTCGCAAGTCACCGTCACGCTGGCGTCCGGACAGTCCTTCTCAGGGACGCTGGAATTCCTCGACGATTTCAATGTCGCCCTGCACGATGCCTCCGGCGAATATCATTCCTTCACGCGCGACGCACACATGAAAGTGGAAGTCCACGACCCGCTATCCGCCCACGCCGAGCTGCTCAAGAAATACTCGGACGCCGACATGCACAACCTGCTCGCTTACCTGGTGACCTTGAAATGAAACTCACACTGGCTGCGCTCTCGATGGTTGGATTATCGCTTTCAGCCCAAGGGCTGGATCCCGGGCTGTTACTCAAGCCGCCGACCGGCGCTTGGCCCACCTACAACGGCGATTACTCCGGGCGCCGCTTCAGTTCGCTTGCGCGCATCAATTCCTCCAACGTTACCGCGATGACGTTGGCCTGGGAATATCGCCTCGATCCCGGTAGCGGGACACTTACTTCGTCCATCAAATCGACGCCGCTCGAAGTCAACGGCGTGCTTTATTTCACGCTCCCCGACCATGCCTGGGCCGTCGACGCGCGCACCGGGCGCCAGCTTTGGCATTATCAATGGGAATCGCACGGCGGCATCCACATCGGAAGCCGCGGCTTCGGGATGTATGGAAGCTGGCTCTATTTCGAAACCCCCGACAACTACCTCATTTCGCTCAACGCCAAGGATGGCACGGAGCGCTGGCACGTTGAAATTGCCGACGTGAAGCAGGAGTATTTTTCAACGCCCGCGCCCATTGTCATTCGCAATCACATCATCGTCGGCGTGGGTGGCGATTCGCTGGACGTTCCCGGCTATCTTGAGTCGCGCGATCCCGAGACGGGCCAACTGCAATGGCGCTGGAATACGACGCCGCGCAAAGGCGAGCCGGGCGCCGAGACCTGGCCGAATCCAGAATCCATGGAACACGGCGGTGGCATGACCTGGGTGCCGGGCACTTACGATCCCGAACTCAATCTTTATTACTTAGGCACCGGCAATCCGAATCCTGTGATGGCGGGCCAGGGCCGAAAAGGCGACAACCTCTGGACCTGTTCGATTGTCGCGTTGAATCCAGATACCGGCAAATTGGCCTGGTATTTTCAGGCGTCGCCCCACGACACACACGATTGGGACGCCGCTGAAACTCCGGTGCTGATCGATGGCGAGGTGGACGGCCGCCCGCGCAAGCTGCTGGCGCAATCCAGCCGCAACGGCTACTTCTTCGTGCTGGATCGCACCAACGGCAAGAACATCCTGTCGAAGCCCTTTATCGATATCAACTGGTCCAAGGGCCTGGATGCTAAGGGCCAGCCCATCGGGAATCCGGACAAGGAGCCGAAACCCGACGGCACGCTCGTGATCCCGGCACTGGGCGGCGCGGCGAATTGGCCGTCTCCTAGCTTCGATCCTCAAACTGGATTGTTCTATATAAACGCGTCGTCGTCGTACAGCCTTTACTACCTCACCGACACCGACGACAAACCGGAAGGCTACGGTGGACGCGATTCCGGCGTTTATTCCACGCTCGCCCTCAAGGCCATCGATTACCGCACCGGCCAGGTCCGTTGGATGCACGATTACAATCGCATAGGCCAGCCCATCGGCATCTTGACCACCGCGGGCAAGCTGTTATTCACCGGCGATCCTTCGGGGAACTTCGTCGTTTACGATCCGGCCAACGGCAAGATCCTGTGGCATGCGCACCTCGTCAGCAACGTCAGCAACGGCCCGATGACTTACGAACTCGACGGACGCCAGTATGTGGTGGTTGGCGCGGGCGATACTTTGTACGGCTTCACACTGTTGCAATAGGAGTTGCATCGGCCGCTTCGATTGCCTTTGTTACAAGGTCGCTCCGTTTGCGTCGAACGTTCGATGGGGCAGCAGCCGAAGGGATCGAGAGCGTTCAGCCAGCGAAGCATCCTGGGATTGAACGCGGCCAATTTTTTCCAGGCCGAAATGATCGGGGTGGTCCTCCCGGTATTGAACGCCTACCTGAAGGAGGCTGGCTGGCGCTACGATTCTATCGGCGCCGCAACTGCTCTCGCCGGTCTCGGCACGCTGCTATTCTAGACCCCCGCCGGCATTCTTACCGATCGGCTCTCCCAGCGCCGGACGCTGTTTGCAGCGGCTGCGCTCCTCACCGGGGTGTGCTTCACGCTTATCCCGTTGGCCAAAACCAGTGCTGTGCCGATCGATTCGCTGCTGTTCGCCGCAGGTGCGGCGCAGAGCTTTTTCGCTCCGCTGCTCGCGGCGCTGGCTTTAGCGCTAGTCGGTTATCGGCAACTCAATCGAACCGTGGGAACCAACCAGGGATGGAACCATGCCGGCAATATTGCCGCCGCGCTCGCGGCCATGGCGCTGGTGGCGGCACACGGGGTCAGTTCGATCTTCTACGCCGTTGGCATTTCTTCCACGCTCGCCACGTTCTCCGTATTTCTGATCCGTGAGGCCGATCTGGATGAGCGTCGCGCCACCGGACTGAGTGACGACGATAAGAACGAGCGCCCGGTTGCCTGGTTCGCGCTGCTCACCGACCGAACCGTCTTGTTCCTTTTCCTTTCTATTTTTGCTTTCCATCTTGCGAACGCGCCCATCCTGCCCGCAGTCGCGCTCTACGTCAAAAGCCTCCACGGCTCCGATAATCTCATGACCGCTACGGTGCTGACGGCTCAAGTCGTGATGGTCCCGGTCGCGCTGCTGGCAGGTCGAGGATGCGACGCATGGGGCCGCAAGGCAATGATGGCGATTGCATTCTGGGTTCTGCCGCTCCGCATCTTCTCATACACTTTCGTTCATACGCCTCGGGCCGTGGTGTGGCTTCAGTCCCTGGATGGAATCGGCGCGGGAATTTACGGCGTCGTGGTGGTGGCCCTGGCCGCCGACCTTACACGTGGCAAAGGCCACTTCAATGCACTTATGGGGTTGTTTGCAACTGCCCTTGCGATCGGTGGCGTCGCCGGCCCTCTGATCAGCGGCGTTCTGATCCAGCACCTGGGTTTTCGGTTGACCTTCTACGCCTTTGCGGCGCTGGCCGCCTTGGGCGCAATTGTTTTCACGATTTTCGTTCCGGAAACCAAGGGGCGCACCCAGGAGCGCACTCAGGAGCCGCTAGCCCCGCGTCCGCAAGTCGACGTAACTCGGTAATCCGGCGATTCCGCGCGCATTCATCACCGCCCGCAGCACCGCTTGCGCCATCGCCTCCGCAGCCAACGCGCCGATGGCCCCGGGATTCGCCCGCACCTGGATCGCACCCGTCGCGACAGCGAAAATCGTGTCGCCATCGCTCGGCGTGTGCACAGGGTTGATGGTGCGCGCCAACCCGTCGTGCGCCATCTGCGCCACCTTGGTGGCTTGCGGCTTGTCGAGCGCCACGTTCGTCGCCACCACGCCGATGGTCGTATTGGTGGCGGCATCGGCTCGCACGCTGTATCCTTCGCGAATGCGGGCCATCGAATCCATGAATCCCGATCCATCGGGCTTGCGCGCGCCTGCGATAATTTTCCCGGTCTTCGGATCCACGACGTCGCCAACGGCATTCACGGCAACAATGGCGCCCACCACGATTCCCGTGTTGCCCACTCGAATGCTCGCGCTCCCCAGGCCCGACTTCATGGCCTGCTTCGGTCCGAACATTTTTCCGATGGTGGCGCCGGCGCCCGCGCCCACGTTTCCTTCCACCACTCGCTGCGACGTTGCGGCCTGGCACGCCTTGAATCCCGATTCCGCCGTCGGCCGGATCTTAGGGTCGCCGACCTCCAGATCATAAAGAATCGCCGCCGGCACAATCGGCACGACAATATCTCCGACGGCGTAACCCAAGCGATGCTCTTCGAGAAACCGCACCACGCCGGACGCCGCGTCCAATCCAAATGCGCTGCCGCCGGCGAGCACAATGGCCTGCACCTGTTGCACGGTATCGATGGGATTCAACAGATCCGTCTCGCGCGTCCCTGGCGCCGACCCGCGAACATCCACGCCAGCCGTCGCGCCCTTCTCGAACAACAACACGGTGCAACCGGTCGGCCTGCCCAACTCGGTGAAGTGACCCACCTTCACGCCCTGCACGTCGGTGATGCTGCCGGGCGCATCAGCTTCCGTCGCCTTGATCGCCGGCAGAGCAACTCCCGCTGTAAGAGCGGCCACTGCCCGGCTGAATTCGCGGCGTTTCATACTTCCATTCTCATCCTTATTGAGGATACTCCCCGCATTCAGGTTACTCCCCGCCCGCTTGCCCCGCTCACAGCGCCCGCGCTACAGTCGGACTCTGATGCGCCGAAAATGGCTTCTGGTGGTGCTCTGCTCCTGTTCGCTCGCGGCCCAGAATCGGCCAACACGCTCCTGGAAGTTCGCCGTCTCTGGCGACTCGCGCAACTGCGGTGACATCGTCATGCCCGCCATTGCTTCGGGCGTACACAAAAGCCGCTCTGCTTTCTACTGGCATCTGGGTGACTTTCGCGCCATCTACAGAATCGATGAAGATATGTCGCCGCCCGCCGAACTTGGTTTGCACAACTGGCCTCTCGAAACCCTCGCCTACTTAAAGGAAGCGTGGCCCGATTTCATCGCGCACCAAATAGTGCCTTTCGGCGCCCTCCCCGTCTATCTGACCATTGGCAATCATGAAATTATTCCGCCCATGTCGCGCGAAGCATGGCTGGTGCAGTTTGCCGATTGGCTAGAGACGCCTTCCCTCCGCGCACAGCGCCTGAAAGACGATCCATCGGATCACAAACTGCATGCGTATTATCACTGGATGGAGCGCAACATCGATTTCATCTCGCTCGACAACACCACGCCGGAGCAATTCGATCCTGACCAGATGAAATGGCTCCGCGCCGTGCTGGCTAGCGATGAAGCGTCGCCGCAAATTCGAACCATCGTAGTGGGGATGCACGAAGCGCTACCGGGCAGCATGAGCCGTATGCACAGCATGAGCGAGTCTCCGCTCGGCGACAAGAGCGGCCGCGAAGCCTACGAAGCGTTGTGGCGCGCTCACGATTCAGCTCACAAACGCGTGTACGTACTCGCCAGCCACTCGCACTTTTACATGGACAATGTTTTCGAAACCGCCGATTGGAAGGATAAGGTTCTGCCTGGCTGGATCATCGGCGCCGCCGGCGCTCAACGCTACAAGTTGCCGCCGGAAACCACGTCCGCGCAACACGCCCAGACGAATGTGTACGGCTATATGGTCGCTACAGTCACCCCGGACGGCGCCATATCATTCGAATTCCAACGGCTGAGCATCGACGATCTTCGCGCCGGCAATGGTTCCGCGTATCCCGAAGCGCTCATCCGCTGGTGCTACGAGAACAACAAGCAGCAGTAATCATTCCAGGATTCAAAACGCGCGCGCGGGCGGGACTCCAAACATGTGTTCCGTCTCGCGATTCAGCAGCACCCACAGGCCATAGATTCCCAAGGCAGTATGGAACGGAAAGCCGAGCAAATCGAAACCCGACAGAATGATACCGCCCATGCGCGCCCAGGGCCTGAATTGCAATAGGCCAATTCCGATAATCAGACCCGGCAACGAAAGGGCCAGCACCAGGATGAATACGACGCCGCCAATGACGCCCAGAATGGGGATCGCCGCCAGGCTGTCGGAAGAATGATCGGCCGCTATCAACGCCGACACCCCGCCGAAAATGAGGAGCGCGGTAATGGCCCCCAGGACACCGAGTCCTCCAAACACAATATGCAAAATCCCCAGGATCTTCACGTGCTGCGCCATGATGCCTCCTGAATATCTCGATTCTACAATCTATACGAGGTCTTTAGCGCGCAGGTTCCGCGCTATTTGCCGTAAGTAATCTTGGAGTCGGCGCCGAATCGATGGTACTCGCTGTACCGGATGGTCAGCCGGACGCGCTGCGCTCCGCCGCGGAAAAACAAGGTATCGTCGCCATAAGTGGTGACCGGAAACCAATAGTCGCCTTCCACCTTTTGGCGCAGCGTGGTGAAATGCGGAAAGAGGTTCTCGTTTTTCAGAGTGTGGATCTGCGGAACGGCTTGCCCTTCGCTGCGGATCACCGAATAGTCCTTCTTCGATACCCACAACATCCCATCGAACAATCGCTGCCCATCGAGGATCTGCCGCGGACGGATCTGAACGACGAAACAATCCACGCCATCCATGTTTTCTTCGCCCCGAAACTGCGTTTCATACAGGAACGCTTGGTCTTTCGTCAACAGAAAGGGCTGGATCTCGCGCATGTCGCGATAGTCTTCATCGGTTAACTTGAGATGGGTCAGGGTGGCGAAAGGTTTGCCGACCATCCGCTCCACGCGTTCCTGAGCCGGCGAAAAGATAATGTCGCGCACCTCGCGGTACGTGCCTTCCGCGAAACCGCTCGAGGTCAGCTCATCCAGCGTGACAGTTTGGCGATACGTGTAATTGCTTTGTACCTGGGCGGTCTCCGTCTCGCGCGCCGCGACGAGTCGGGTGAGATTCGCGGGAGGATCTTCAGCCGCGGCCAGGCCGGGAAACACCAACACGGAAATCGAAAGCCCCGATGCTAGGATGAAGCGAATGCGCCAGTTCCTGACGACGCTGTCCCTGGTTTGGATAGCAGCCTGCATCGCAGCGTACGTTTACTCCCATCAACAGCATATCTCTTCGACGCTGGCGTTCGCGGTGCTGCCCGCATTCCTTGTCGAGCTGGCGTTCTATCTCGTCCCGGGGTTCGCCCCGGTTCGAAAGAGCTTTGACGCGCTCGGATCGAAGCCGCTAAGGGCCGCGCTTTTGACAGCGAGCGGCGTGCTCCCGTATCTGATCGAAAGCTTGCGCGCCCGGACCTTTCATCTGCTCTCGTTGATGGAATTGCTGGCGCTGGTTTTAGTTGCAGCGTTCTGGTACGTGTGGGTTCGCCGAAACATGCTGGTCGACTTTTTGTTCCTCGGCTTCATGGCGGCTGTGTATGTGAGCAGGCCTTTCGAACATATCTATGGACAACCGGCGCCGCACGTCCCTCTCGCGATTCTCGGCCAGCTTATGTGGATTCGGCTGGGCTTGATGGCCGTGCTGTCGCTGCGGTCGCTCGACGACGCGCGTTTTGGCTTCATTCCAACGTCGGAAGAATGGCGCATCGGCGCGCAACACTTTCTGTTTTTCATGCCGATCGGCGGGGCGCTCAGCTATCTGGTGCGCCTGGGAGAATTCAATCCGCATCCGCTCCCCTGGTGGAAATTCGGACTGTTGCTAGTATTCACCTTTTGGGGCATGTTGTGGGTGGTATCGCTGGCTGAGGAGTTTTTCTTTCGTGCTTTCCTGCAACGCGTGATCGCGCGCGGAACGCACAGTGAGACCGTGGGGCTGTTGGCCGCAGCGGCGCTCTTTGGACTGGCGCACCTTCCGTTTCGGAAATTTCCGAACTGGCGGCTCGCGATCGTCGCTGGGGCCCTGGGGATCTTCTGCGGGCTGTCGCTATTGAGAGCCCGCAGCGTGCGGGCCAGTATGGTGACGCATGCGCTGGTGGCCACTACTTGGAGGATGTTTTTTTCAGCCTGAGCGACTGCCTGCTCTTGAAGAAATCTTTCCAAGGATCCGGGCCGGCGAGAACTTTTGTGTAATTGCCCAAATTGAAATCGGCCGGATCGAGCGACGGTTTCACATGCGACCAATCGAGCGGCATGGAAAACGGCGCTTTTTCGCGGCGGCGAACGGAATACGGCGCCACCACGGTCGCGCCGAATGCGTTGCGAAACGGGTCCAGGTACACGCGCTGCCCTCGGGCTTCGATGCGCTGCTCAACGGTCAGTTCCTTGGGATGATCCGCCGCCAGACGTTCGCAGATTTGCTTGGCGAACGGCAGCACGTCATCGTAGGTGGGACCAATCCGCAGCGGCACGAAAACATGCAGTCCCCGGCTGCCGGATGTCTTCGGGAAGGACGTCAAGCCGAGCGCGTCCAACTCGCTCTTGACCACCAGGCCGGCTTTCGCTGCGTCGGCAAACTTGCCTGAAGTGGGATCGAGATCGAAAACCATCCAGTCCGGCTGCTGTGGATGGCTGGCCCGGCTGGCCCAAACATGCACTGGAATGCACCCAAAGTTCACGAGCGCGAGTTGCGTATCCTTCAATCCGCCGACTACATATTCGACGTCGCGATTCCGATGGTGGATGCGCTGCGTCGGCGTGCCTTTGGGCAGTCCCTTGGGCGCAGCCTTCTGATAGAAACAATCGCCGAGCATTCCGTCCGGACAGCGCTCGAGCGACAGGAGGCGATCGTCGACGTAGGGCCGGAGCTTGGCAAATACCGCATCGTAGTAGCGCGCCAAGTCGAGCTTGGTATAGCCTTCAACGGGCCAGAAAACCTTGTCGGGATGCGTGATCAGATCGTTCAGGTTCATTTTGCCTCCGGCAAAATAACTTCTTCAGCACTCTTGTCGTCGCGCAGCCCGAGAAAGACCGGTTGGCGAAGTTTGCGATCGTCGGTCCATTCTCCATAGGCGATTTGCGCAACCAATCGGGGCGCGAGCCACGTGACATCGCGCTCGCGCGGAAGATCCACCAACGGAGGTTTGGCGCGAACCAGAGGTTTGAATTTGCGAAACAGTTTTGCGAGCGTTTCCTGAGAGAAGCCGGTGCCGACTTTACCGACGAAGCGCAATGCAGCTCCTTCATGTGCCGCGAGCAAAAGCGCTCCGAAATGTTCGCGCGCGCCGGCGGGCGCGGTGTAGCCGACAATAATGAATTCGTCCTCCTGCTTCACCTTGAATTTGAGCCATTTCCCGGAGCGGCCTTCCACATAACGAGACGATTCGTCTTTGGCCACCACACCCTCGAACCCTCTTTGTTTGGCGATTTCATAAGCTTTGAGTCCGTTGGCAGCCAGACGGGCGGAGGCGAAAAGGACGGGCTGCTTTCCCGCGGGTTTTCCCAGGATTTTCTCCAACTCCGCGCGGCGCGACGAAAGAGGCTGGTCGCGCAGATCGCGGCCATCCACATAAAGGCAATCGAATACCGCGTAGCGCAGTTTGTTGGCGAGATTTTGCAGAAGCTGGAAACGAGAGACGCCGGCGCGATCGAACGCCACCACTTCGCCATCCAGCAACAAGGTGTCGTGCGGAAGAGCGCTCACGGCAACCGCGATCGCGTCAAAATGAGCGCTGCGATCCTTCGCATTGCGCGAAAGCAGCGTCACGCGGCGTCCTTCCTTATACGCCAGGATGCGATAGCCGTCGTATTTCTCTTCGTAAACCCAGCCGGGCTGATGGAAAGGCTCTTTGACGAGCGTCGCGAGCATGGGTTGAACGCGAAAGGGAACGCGGCCGCTCATCGGCCTGTTGGATCGCCTTTCGCAGCTTTTGCGGCATCGCCACCTTCATCGCGCGCGATTTCGGCGAGCAGGCGTTTGGTGAGCACGGAGCGCGGCTTTTCGGCCAGGATGTCGTCCGTGGAGGCGTAGCGGTCGCTATGCTTGATCAAGAGCCACTGGGGTTTCGCAGAGCCGCCGTAGCCAAGCTTGGTCCGGACCAGCACCCACGACCCGCGCAGTTTCTTCCCTGAGAGCGTGAATTTCAACTCTCCTTTTTCGAGCGCGGCGTCTACGTCTTCCACCTCCGGCGTCCACGTGCCGCGATCCCAGAGCATTACGGTCCCGCCGCCGTATTCGCCTTCCGGAATTACGCCTTCAAAGCCGCCGTATTCCACCGGGTGGTCTTCCACGTGAGTGGCCAGCCGCTTGACGGAAGGATCGAGCGACGGTCCTTTAGGCACGGCCCACGAAAGCAGAACGCCGCGCCATTCCAGCCGGAAGTCGTAGTGCAATTGGGAGGCCCGGTGTTTCTGAATCACGTACAGCAGTTCGCTGGCGGATTTTGCGCCGGAACGCACACCCTTCGGTTCGGCGGTGACATCGAAGTTGCGCTTGTCCCGGTATTCTTTGAGCGGAGGGGTTTTGCGCTTGATCATTTCTTCTCTTCAGCGGGTTGCTGGCTTTCGACGTAATCGAGGATGTCGTAGTGCGGAGTTTTTCGATCGGGAAAGAAGCTGTTGACCGCATCCAGTTCGTCGCGATAGATTTCAATTGCGGTTTCCAGGCGCGCCATTTCGTATATCTTGCCGTGTGAGTGAGCGATGTTGAAGAGCACCAGCTTTCCTCCAGCATTGTGATATTCCTGGGCGAGGAACAGAAGCACGCCGTTGCCGGAGGTGTCGATTTCAGAAACCTGGGCGAGGTTCAGCGTCAGTTTGCGGTTGCCCCCATCGAGAAGCGATTGAACGAAATCGCGCAGCGCGATATCACCGCTGCCCATCACCAGGTTGCCGTGGAGATCGAGTATGGCGATCCCCTCCTTTTCTCTTTGATGCATGTCGAGGTTGTTGTGGTGAAGCATGAAATCCCCTTATAAACCCGTTCTATAATCCATAGGACTCCAGCAGGCGCAGCCAGATTTCACTCATCGTTGGAAAACACGGGACGGCGTGCCAGAGCCGATCGAGCGCAACTTCGCCGGCGATCGCGATGGTAAAAGCGTGGATCAGCTCACCGACGTCCTGTCCCACCAGTGTGGCGCCGACCATCACACGGCGATCCCCGTCCACGATCATTTTCGCGTGGCCCTGGTAGCCATCAGCGACAATCTTCGCCCCGGAGATGTGGCTCATGTCGTACTCGACGGCGCGAACCCGCAGGCCGGCCTGTCTGGCTTGGGCTTCGGTGAGGCCCACGGCGGCGGCTTCGGGATCGGTGAAGACCACTTGAGGCACGGCTGCGTGATCGGCGGTGGCGGCGAATCGCGTCCAAGGCTGGGGCGCGTCATTTAGTTCACCCTTGGCGCGAGCCGCGATCGCATCGCCGCACGCCCGCGCTTGATACTTGCCCATGTGCGTCAGCAGAGCGCGGTGATTGACGTCGCCCGCGGCGTACAGCCAACCTGCGGCAACACTCTTGACGCAGCAGGTATCGTCCACTTCAAGCCAATCCCCCGGCTGCAGCGAGACCGTTTCGAGTCCAATATCTTTGGTGTTGGGAACGCGGCCGGTGGCAATGAGGATCTCGTCGGCTTCGATACTCTCCGCATCGAACCAGACTTGCACCGGATTGCTGGGTGCACGGCGTTGGACGCGCGTCACGTTCACTGAGGTGCGAACGGAAATGCCAAGGTCGCGAAACTTAGCGGCGATCCTGTCGCCGACAAACGGCTCGAATCTCGCGAGCAGGCGATCGGCGCGATCCAGCAGCGTGACTTCCTTGGAACCGAGCGAACGGAAGGCCTGCCCGAGTTCACACGCCACCGGTCCGCCTCCCAGCACGGCCAAGCGGGGCGGGATACGATCGGTGCGAGTGGCCTCTCTATTGGTCCAGGGCGCGGCTTCGGCCAGGCCGGGGATGGGAGGGAGCAGAGGATCGGTTCCCGTGCAGATCACAACGGCATGGCGCGCGGTGAGCCGCGTGACGGAACCATCGCCCGCGCGCACTTCGACCATTCGTTCGCCTGCCAGCCGTCCGTGGCCGCGCACAAGGGTGACCTTAGCGCTCTTCAGCCATTCCACTTGGCTATCGTCTTTCCAGGAATCGGTGAAGCGCGTGCGTCGTGCAAGAACAGCCGAGGCGTCGAGTGAAGCGGTAATGGCCTGTCTCGCGCCATCCACGCGCCGCGCTGCTTCGAGCGCGGCCGAGCTGCGGAGCAACACCTTGCTCGGCATGCACGCCCAGTAGGAGCATTCGCCGCCCACCAGATTCGACTCCACAATGGCGGCAGTGAGGCCGCCCTTCACCGCGCGATCGGCAACATTTTCGCCCGTGGGTCCAGCGCCGATAACGATGACGTCGAAAAGCGTTTCAGGCATGCGCCTCCGTTCCTCTATTGTGACGCCGGACTTCCATAACATGGAACACATTATGCGAATGGGCTTGCAATTTGCTGTCGTGGCGACTGCGATGTTCGGCGTAGTTCCGCTTGCGGCGCAATGGTTTCACTATCCGACGCCGGGCGCGTTCCCCGCTTGGCCGATGGGAAACCGAATCTCGATGCTCCCACACCGAAGCCCGCCGATGGTAAGCCCGATCTGTCGGGCGTCTGGCTGATTGCGAACACGCTGCCGTGTCCGAAAGACTTGCGCGGCCTTATCAGCCTTGGTCCGCGGCGCCGGTGAAACAGCGAGTGGCCGATCTGTCCAAAGACGATCCGCACGCGCGCTGCATGCCACCGAATTTTCCGCGCGCCTTCGCCTTTCCGCATCATCAGAAGATGATTCAGGCTCCCGGACGGCTGGTGACGATCCGAAGGGCTACACCAAGCCCTGGACAGTGACCCTTAAGCTGGCGATTCGGGTGGATACGGAGCTAGTCTCCTGTCCCGCCTAATTTTTGACAATGAACGCGGTCCCTTTGGCTGCTCGGCGCAGTGACCGCGCCGGACGCCCCTCGTCCGGGGTTGACCAAGCCCGAGCAGGGGCTCGGGCTGCGGGCGAGGGCGCCCGCCCCACGCGTATTGTCAATTCTTACGCGGGACATGACACTTAGCGGACATGATCGGGAAATAGCTCAGCGTCCCGAGCCTTCCGTCCAGCCGTCGCCCAAGCCGTAGGGAATGGTGATGAAGGGCGCAGCTTCCACTTCGTGGATCTTGCCCCCGCGAATACCGAAGCTCTCGACAATCATCGCGTTCATGAGCATGCCGGGAGGCGCATCGGCTGCGGCGCCCCGCCGCGTTCCATCGTGAACGAAAAGTACGAACATCGTAGCCACCCCCTTTTGCTGGTCGACAATGATCGCGTGGCGCGGACGGATGTGTTTCATGTAGGCAAAGATTTTGCTGTCGATCTGCGCCGAACAAGTCAGCATACTGAACCGGAGCTGCTCTTTGCCCTGCGGCGTATCGGGATTCGGCAGCGGCGGCGCCGGCATCATGCGGCCGCCGGGCGGTGGATTATTCACAGTTTGATAGCCATTCTCGTGCCGCACGCAATCGTCGGCGAATGCGGCGATCTTGCCGTCGTCGCCTTCCAGCGCATCGAAATAGGAGTTTGCCGCGTAAGCCAGCACTTCGCGTGAGCTTTGCTCGGAAGGGGGAATATCAGTGACCAGCCCGGGCCGCGGAGTAGTCAGCAGCGGAATCGCGGCATCGTTGATCGCGCGATCGTAGAGCTGCTCGATCTCGGAAATCTTCCCGCGATCCACTTTCAGCCGCACCGCCACCAGCGCACTGCGTCCCTGAATCAGGAGGCGCCCCTGGAATGCCACTTGGCCGGTCACCGGATCGGCGACGATAATCTTGAAGGACGTTGGCTCCACTTTGGAGCGCCACAGCACGCCTTCGCCAACATCCATGTGGCCGGTATTTTCGGTCATGCGGACATCACTGGCCAGGGGCGGCACGGCCTTGGGATCGTGCTGGTAAATGGCGTTCATGTAGCCATCCATGATGCCGACCAGGCACTCCCGATTGCAGTCCTTCACTCGCGAAGGACCCCACTCTGGCTCCGACGCTGTCATCGGCGAAGCCGTTAGGGAAAACAAGACGCCCGCGCCAATTGCCAACCATGTGATCTTCGTCGACATGCTCCTTTGCGGCTACTTATTCGCGCTGGGCTGCGGGGGATTGATCCGCGCTTCGTCCCAGTGTTCCTTGATTTTGCCGTTCTCCATGCGGACCACGTCGTAGTGGTTCCAGGTGTACATCTTGTTGGGATCGTCCGGATCCTTAGCCATGCGGTCCCACATCATCAAAGAATAGGGGCCATCGATCAACGTCAAGGCGGGAGCGCCCCTCGGCCATTCGGGACCGATCGGCTTGGCGTCCTCCGGCCGGCGTCCGGGAATGCGGCTCATGAACTCTTTAAAGCCATCGCGCCCCTGAGGGACGTTGGGATTGTGCTGGATGTAGCCCGGGTCCATGGTCTTGTCGGCCAGCTCCAAATGCCCGTATTGCAGCATATCCTTCAGCTCTTCGGTAGCCATCGCGAGTGTTTGGTCTTCCTGCTTGGAAAGCTTGCCAGTGTTCCACTCCGACGGCGGCTTGGGAGACACGCCCGTGTTTACATTGCCCGAGCCCGGCATCTTCATCGCGCTGTCCCAGTGTTCCTGGACTTTACCGTTTTGAATGCGGAGCACATCGAAGCTGTTGGAGTGGTACGTCTTCGACGGATCGCGCGGGTCCTTCGATTCCGTTTCCCAAATCAACCAGACATAGTCTCCTTTGGCGCCCTGCACCACGGGCGGGTTGGCCAGTTTGTCGGGGATTGGGTTTTTGGGCTTACTGAACTTGCTGAAGAATTCGACGAATCCGGCGCGCCCGGTGTTTACGTTAGGGTTGTGCTGGATATAATCCTCGGCTTGATACTTGGGCGTCTGATCCAGGTGGCCGCCTTGGATTACGACACGCCACCAGTCCAGCACCATGTCCAGGTTCTTTTTCTCCTGCTTATTCATGGGCGCGGTTTGCGGCATGGTGGGCGGATTGATGGATTCAGCCGACAGCGCTCCCGCAGCCGAAAGGGCCAGTATCGCTCCGAAAAGCCTGGTTCCTGAAAATTTCATTTGGATTCTCTCCTTGTTGCCTGGGTCATCATACTACGTTCCTTTGGCTTGCATGCAAGAGGCTTCGCAAGCATATATACTGGCTACGGTCTTTGAAGACGAGATGAAAAACCTTCTGAAAATCTCAGTGATTTTGAGCTTTGCCGGAATGGCGATCGCCTCGGCGGCGAGCGCGGCGAAATGCGGCCGGGCGTGTCTGGATAAGACCGTGGACACCTATATTGCGGCCATGGTGGCGCACGATCCGTCGCAAGTTGCCTTCGCAAAAGACGTGAAGTTCGTCGAGAACACGGTTCCGATGAAGCCTGGCGAAGGGCTGTGGAAGACGGCGTCGGAAGGGCCACGCACGTTCAAAATTTATGTTCCCGATCCGGTGGCGCAGCAAGTCGGGTTCATCGGCGTGATGAAGGAAGACGGCAAGCCGATTCAGTTGGGCCTGCGGTTGAAGCTGAAGGATGGCAAGATCGTCGAGGCCGAGCACCTGGTCGCGCGGGGCCTTCGTGAGAACAGCCTCAAGAATCTGGAGACGCCTCGGCCTGTGTTCCTTGCCACCGTGCCGCCCAACCAGCGTACGCCGCGCAGCCAGATGCTTACCATCGCCGAATCTTATTACACGGCGCTGGTGAGCGCCGATGCCAATAACGCCCCTTTCGCCGACGATTGTTTGCGGCACGAAAACGGAATGCAGACTACCGGCAATCCGCCCTCGAAAACGCCGGGTCTCGGAACCACGGGCGCGATGGGTTGCGCCGCTCAGGCTAAAACCCACACCTTCGACTACATTACCCGCATCGAGCCCAGGCGGGTTTGGATCGCCGACCCCGAGACCGGCCTGGTGTTCGGTCTCTCCCAATTCCGCCAGCCCATGGAGAAGAACTTCGTCAAAATCGTCGGTGTGCCGGGCCTGGAAAAAATCGACATGCCGTTCAAACCCTTCGATCTGCCGGCCGCGCACATTTTCAAGATCTACGGCGGCAAGATTCACGAGATTGAGGCCCTGGGCTTTATGATGCCTTACGACTCGAAGACCGGCTGGGAAACCTCCGCCAAATAGTGGACTAACGCCGCCGCCCGCAACATCCGATAGGTGATCGGAACGCTTTAGATGCGACGGCTGCGCGTAAACAATCCATCCCGGGAGACCATGCTGGCGGACCGCGCGCTGATCGCCGACAACAGCAAGACTCGAAAAACCGGGCTGCTGAAGCATGCGCGGCTGGATCGGGGCGAAGGCCTGTGGATTACCCCCTGCGAGGGCGTGCATACCGTCGGCATGAAGTTTCCCATCGACGTTTTGTTCCTGGACAAAAAGCGCAAGGTTGTAAAGATTCGCTCCGCGATGCCCCGCTGGCGCATGGCGGCATGTTTCAGGGCGCACTCGGTGCTGGAGCTGCCAAGCGGCACGGCGGCGGCTACTAAGACAACCGCTGGCGATCAATTGGAATTTGAAACGTACGAAAGCTAGCGCCGGCCCAGCAACTGGCGGTTCGTCATGAAAAAAATCCAAACGGCCAGCAGAATGAGAAACGGCGCCGCGTTGATTACCAGGCTCGTGGGGCTTCCAGACCCATCCTGAATCTCCACATTCACCATTCCTTGTTGCATGGCGTCGAGCGCGGCCGAATAGTGCGACGGCAGGACGGTGCGAGCGATAGTGCCGTCCTTCAAGCGAACGCTCGCCGGCTCAGCCCCCGAGTTGCCGGCCGAGATTTTCACCTCAGCCACGCGCCCGCCTTCCACCTGCTGCAGGAATTGAGAATAACTGATCGTGGATTGGCCTCCACGCCGGCCCGCGCTGGTCCAAATCAGAATGACCGCGCAAAGGAACGCCGCTGCGAGCAGCGCGATGGTGATCTTAGTTTTCGAATTCATATGGGACCTCGTCGAGAAATGGATGGGGGTTGAAACACCGACCGGATCGTGAGCGTCAGCGCTAAACCTGCCGCGCCTCCACGGAGTACGATCGCAAAAGGAAGAGTTAGTGTGGATCCGGTGGCCCACAGCGCGGCTTGCGAGAAAAATGCCGCTGCAAAAGCGAGCATCTTCGGACCGCGAAGCAACCGCATCGCGGATGCATGGCCGGGTCTGGCGTAGGCGTCTTCGAGCAGTAGCGCGAGTAACTCCACGCCGCACGGAATTGCCAGGCGCGAGAAACCCCAGCGCTCGTACACGAGCGGGCGCATATCGAACCAAGCAGCGACGAAGAACGAAAGAAACAAACCAATGGCGTACATCGCAAGCAGACCCGGTTCGGACATCCGGCGGATTCTGCTCGCGATCACCAGCGGTACCGTGCGAACCGCATCGAGGGTAAATCGCCACGCGGTGGCGTTACGCTCGTGAAGATCGCCCAGCACCTCCTCGCGGCACGCGGGAGGAATCAGGATTGCGGCGACAGCCTCTGGCCAGTTCGATTTGGTCAATCGATAGCCCACCTTTTGCCCCACTGCTTGGCCCACTCTTTGCCCCACACTTCGGCGATGCCGTCCCAGATGCGCTTAGCGGTGACGGCCGATTCTTCTAAGGCGCGCTCGCCCAGAGCCTCCAGCCGGTAGCAACGTTTGGCGCGGCCGCCGCGTTCGGGAGTCGGATTCGACAGCCAGGACTTGACCATGCCTTTGTCTTCCAGGCGGTCGAGCGTGACGTAAACGGCGCCCAGCGAAACGGCCTTGGGACGGGCTAGCTCCTGGACCTTGGAGTGAATGCTCACGCCATAAGCATCGTCGCGCCGGGTGAGGATGGCGGTGAGCACCAGTTGTTCGAATTGGCCCACGGAATCGGATTTTGCCATTTGTCTAACAGCGTAAGGCAAATGCGCTCCGGCGTCAACCCCTTCCTTCGCACGGCGGAGTTGCAAGCAGCCGCCGATGAAGTGAGTCATAATCTACTGAGGAGATACTCACATGAAACTGGTTTTGTCTTTAGCGGCGACTTTAGCCATGGGAACTATGGGACTGCTGGGTGCGGATTCGAGCTGGACCGGCAAGATTAGCGACAGCATGTGCGGCGCCAGCCACGGAACCACGCCGGCCAAGGCATGCACCACCGCATGTATTAAGAAGGGCGCTAAATACGTAATGGTAGTGGGCGACAAAGTGTACAGTATCGCCAATCAAGACAAAGTGGGATTGGCGAAGTACGCCGGCGACAACGTGAAAGTGACCGGGAAAATGGACGGCGACACGATCACGGTAGCCAAGATCAGCAAAGCGTCCTAACGCTTCCCGGCAGAAGCAGCCCGGCTGGAACCCGGGTGGAAGTGTCGGCGTCCAATCGGCGGAGAGAAAATGCCGGACTGGATAAGAGTGCTGGGTGTGGCAGGCATGTTGTGCCTGCCTCTGGCCCTAAAGCGTGAGTTGCACCACGTGCTTTCCTCGCGGGAGCGTAAGGACGAAGCCGGGTCCGGATTCGCGGAGCTTTGGATCGCTGGGCGCACCGTCGATTTCGAGCTTTCGCGGCGCCGCGTTTAACAATGCTAAAGCCCGCGCGCTGCTTTCATACGAGAATCGCAAGCCATCCGTAATGACGCTGGCGGAGCGCAAGTCACCGTTGAAATCGACCATCCGGAGTACGCAATCTTTGGGCGCCGGTTCGATCGAATTGGGTCCGGCCGGCAGCCAGAGCATGGTGTCGCTGCGAACGGGCCACAGGCGGCCGTTGACCAGCGCGGGACCCTGCCAGGGCACCCCAACGCCGTTGTGGGACTCGATCACCAGCTGGGTTCCGTTCTGTTCCGCCTTGTCCACGCTGGCGCCGGCTGAGGCCAGCAGCGGAAGATCGGGCGTCAGGATGGAATTTTCAAAATACAGCGCGACCCGCGAAAACGACTGCGCGGCCAGATGCACCAGTTGGAACAATTCGGTTCCGGTCTGTTGTTTCGTGGGATAGACGTCCTGGTAGCGCTCCACGATGTTGATGTCGATCGCCAGGCGGTTGGAGTGCGTGGTAAGCGGCTGATAACGGGCGGCGATTTGGGGATAGCGCTGCGGGCCCAGGTTCCAGATGGTGGCGGGATCCTCGATCAGGAACGTGAGGTCGTGCTGATCGAGCAAGGGAAGAACGCGCGCGGCGTCCGCGCCGATAAGATCGTGCATGCGGGTATCAAAGCGGTCGCCCACGTGGGTGAGCACCAGGTCCAGATCGGGCTTCGACGCCCGGGTGGATTCGATCTCGCCGATCCATTTCTCCTGCTGACGCCGGGCGAGATCAGCGCGGTAATCCAGAAAGGTCCGCAGCCGCGGGTTGTCGGACTTCGCAGCCTGAAATAGCTCAATCGGGTCGAATCCGTGGAGACCGTAGAATTCGTCGCGAATATCCT